>ENA-UOXK01000030-UOXK01000030.1-mixed-culture-metagenome-genome-assembly--contig:-NODE-30-length-108684-cov-7.804435_pt1 | contig 108684 bp, 92 predicted proteins | sample MGYA00238160_ERZ761638 | MGnify/ENA primary metagenome ERZ761638 (study PRJEB28912, sample SAMN08777098) | mixed culture metagenome | isolation source: Freshwater growth medium | place: USA...
CGACCCTGCCAGACCAGGTCATTGGCATCGTGCTGTGGGACGCTGACACGCAGGAACCTCTGGGCTTGCCGTACACCACGCTGAACGAGATGCCGGTGATCCGTGACGCCACCGTGACGTGCACCCTCATCTGGGACGACGTGCACTCGCAGCGCATAGGTGGGAACCGGCGTCTGGTTGCGCGGGTGATGGTCGGTCCACAGATGGCCAACGGCGAGTTCGCATTCCAGATGCCGGACGCGGTGCAGCGCTGAAGGCGAGCCCCGGGTGCAGCGGGCGGAGGCTGGGGTTACCATGCTCGGCCACGACGCGCTGGCGCGGCCGCATCTGCGGTGCCATGCGTCGCCGCTCCGTATTTTTGGTTGCTCCATGCTGCTCTCCCGTTCACTGCCTTCCCGCTCTATCCGGCGCCCTCTGCATGCGCAGGCGGACCTCCTCACCCGCCGTGGGGCCACGCTGCTGCTGGCAGCGGTGCTGGCTGGCTGTACGGGGGGTGCGCCCGTACGCACCGCGGCCCCCGAGGCATCGCCCTCGCCCGGAGCTGCGCCCGTGCGCATCGGACTGGCGTTGGGCGGCGGCGCGGCCAAGGGGTTTGCCCATATCGGCGTGATCAAGATGCTCGAAGCCAATGGCCTGGTGCCCGCAGTGGTGTCCGGCACCAGCGCGGGGAGCGTGGTGGGAGCGCTGTACGCCAGCGGCCTGAACGCGTTCGAGCTGCAGGAAAAAGCCGTGGGGCTCGACGAATCAAAGATACGCGACCTGCAGATTTCATCTGGCGGCCTGGTCCAGGGCCAGAAGCTGGAGGACTACGTTAACGAACAGGTGCGGCGCAAGCCCCTCGAGCAGCTTGCCAAGCCGTTCGTCGCCGTGGCCACGCGGCTGGAGGATGGCGAGCGCACCGTGTTTGCCCGGGGCAACACGGGCCAGGCGGTGCGTGCATCGAGCAGCGTTCCTGGCGTTTTCCAGCCGGTCACCATCGGCAAGTTTCACTTCGTCGATGGCGGCATCGTCAGCCCCGTGCCCGTGGACGCGGCGCGCCAGCTGGGTGCAGACATCGTCATCGCGGTGGACATCTCGAACAAGGCACGCGGCCAATCGCCCGGCGACATGCTGGGCACGCTGGGCCAGTCGATTGCCATCATGGGCCAGAAGCTCGGCCAGGCCGAGCTGGCGCGCGCGGACGTGATCATCCGACCGCGGGTGCTGGACATCGGCGCCGCCGACTTCAGCCAGCGTGCCAACGCCATCCTTGAGGGCGAAAAGGCCGCCCTGGCCGCCATGCCGCAGATCCGCGAGCGCGTGGCACAGCTTCAGGCCGACCGCGCCCAGGCCGCCCGCCTCGCCCAGCAGAAGGCGGCCGAAGCGCAATACCAGGCCTGCCTTGAAAACCGCAGCCGGCTGCAGAAGATTGCCGGCATGGCCAGGCTGGACGATTCCTGCGTCGCACCGCGCTAGGACCTCTTCAGAGCCGGCACGGTGCTTGCTGTGGTGAACGGGGCTCGTCCTGCCCCCACTGGCCAGGCGCCCACCGCACCGCGCTACATGAATAAAAAAGCCTTTCAGCGCTTTACCCATAACACTTTATAGCTATTAAAACAATAGCACAATAGCCACTATGCCCTGGCACGCCCGTCTGCAACTGGACTACACCGTGGAAAGCGGCCGCACCGTGGCGCGCTACGCGCACCACGGCCCACTGCGCATCCTGCAAAGCCTCTACCCCGAGGGCGATCGGGTATGCCACAACGTGCTGGTGCACCCGCCCGGGGGGCTGGTGGGCGGCGACACGCTGGACATCACCACCACCGTGGGCCCCGGCGCCCACGGCCTGGTCACCACGCCCGGCGCCACGCGCTTTTACCGCTCCACCGGCCCGCTGGCACTGCAGCGCAGCCACCTCACCGTGGCCGAAGGCGCGCGGCTGGAGTGGCTGCCGCTCGAAGCCCTGTGCTACAGCGCCTGCCACGCCGAAAACCACCTCACGCTGGCCCTGGCCCCCGGTGCCGAATGTATGGCCTGGGACGTGACCGCACTGGGCCTTCCGCACGCAGGCCAGCCGTTTGACCAAGGCCGCTTTACCCAGCACCTGGAAGTGCCCGGCCTGTGGCTGGAGCGCGGCGTGATCGACGCCACCGATGACCGGCTGCTGAGCAGCCCCTTGGGCCTGGCAGGCCACCGCTGCATGGCCAGCATGTTCTTTGCCACAGGCACGCCCCTGGACCGCACCCGCCGCGACGCGGCCTTGGACGCGGCCCGCGCGGTGATTGATCAACACCCCCAGGTCAAAGCCACCGCAGGCGCCACCAGCCCCAACGACCGCATGGTAGTGGTGCGCGTGCTGGCACCGCAGGTGGAGCCTGCGATGAAGCTGCTCAAGGCGGTGCGGGTGGCTTGGCGCCAGTCGATGTGGGGCATCAGCGGGGAGACCCCGCGCATCTGGTCGATGTAGGGCGGCCAAGGCCGTGCGCCCTGCAGGGGCCCAACGGGGCGCACGGGGCGCTGCGCCGCAGCCAGGCACCACCGCACTGGCGGCGCTACGAACAGACGCGCAGGATGGCTGCGTGCAGCATCTGCGGGGTACACGGCTTGGGCAGCACGTCGAACCCCATGCGCTTGATGTTGTCGAGCTGCTCGGCGTAGCCGGTCATCAGCAGCAAGCGCTGGGCAGGCCACACTTCACGAATGTGCTGCGCCAGCGAAACCCCATCCATCTCACCGGGCATGACCACGTCCGACACGATCAGGTCGGGCCGTGTGCCCTGCTCCAGCAGATCGCGCGCCTTCACAGCCCGGTCTACATGCGTGACCCGGCAGCCTAGCGATTCGAGGATGGGCACGACCGACGCGGCCACTTCTTCGTTGTCTTCCACCAGAACCACCGTCTTGTTCAGTGCGACGAGCGCAGGCGCTGGTCCGGTTGCCGCCGTGGTTGCCCTGTCGGCAGCGCGCGGGATGAACAGCGTCACGCAGGTCCCCTCGCCCACCGTGCTTGCAATCGAGGCACGCCCGCCCACGCGTTCGCACATGCCATACACCTGGCTCAGGCCCAGGCCCGTGCCCTGCCCCACGGCTTTGGTCGTGAAGAACGGCTCGAACACCTTGCTCAGAAGCTCGGGCGCAATACCGGTGCCGGTGTCGCGCACCTCGATCATGACCATGGCGGGTGTGCTGCTAGCCGCCGCGTCGGCGGGTGCGTTGCAGGCATGGATGACCAGTGTGCCGCCGGATGGCATGGCGTCACGCGCGTTGATACCCAGGTTGAGCAAGGCCAGCTCCAGCTCGGCCAGGTCCAGCTGTACCGGTGCCGTGTCGGGCTCCACGATCACCAGCAGCTGCACCTTGCTGCCCAGCACCGGCGCAATCAGGCCTTGCAACGGCGGCAGCTTTTCCTGCAGAACAATGTGCTCGGTCACCAGCGGCTGCCGGCGCGAGAACGCCAGCAGCTGCCGCGTGAGGTTGGTGGCCGACTTCACGGCCCGCGTCATCGATTCGATCTGCTTGGAGCCCACGTCGGGCGCCATGCGCCTGAGCAGGAACAGGTTATTGCTGATGACCATCAGCGCATTGTTGAAGTCGTGTGCCACGCCGCCAGTCAGGCGGCCCAGGGCTTCGAGCTTTTGCGCCTGCAGCAGCGCTTCTTCAGCGCGCCGGCGGGTTTCTGTTTCCTTTTCCAGCTGCTCCATGGTCGACAGCACGATCCGCGCATTGCGCAGGGCCACCGTTGCCGTGGCAAACAGCGCACACACCGGCAGCGCGCCTACCAGGAAAAGCAGCGCCAGCTCGCCCAGCAGGGCTTGCTGCATGGGGGATCGGTCACGACCGGCGGCCAGGAACAGCGGGTAGCTGCCCACCTTGCGATAGGCCAGGTAGCTGTCTTCACCACTGATGGACGATACGCCGCGCAGCCGCGCCGCGTCGCCCCCTTCATGGATGCTTTGCATGATCGGGCCCGCAGCCGACAGCCGGGTTCCGTCGCCCGGCATCTCGGGCCACTGTGCGTAGACCTCGCCGCTGGCCGCGAACAGGCTCATCGTGAGCTCCGGGTCGCCGGCGACCATGTCGCGGAAGAAGCCGCCGAAATAGGAGGTGAGCACGGCCACGTTCACCACACCGCCAAAGCGACCTTGGTCATCGTTGAACGCAACGCTGAGGTTCAGCACGCGCTCACCGGAGGTGCGGGTGACGATGGGCCGGGAAAGGTAGGTGCCGGCAAAACCATCGCGGTGGACCCGGAAGTACTCGCCGTCGGACATGTCCACGACGGGAAACGGAAACAAACGGCTGCTGGCCAGCGTCTTGCCCTGGGCGTCCAGGATCAGGATGGACTGGATCTGGGGCTGGTCTACCGTACGCGCACGCAAGGCCTCGTGCAGCGCAGCCTCGCTGGCACGCAGGTCGGCCAGGCTGCGGCTGTTGACCAGCAACAGCACCCGCTCATGCAGCACCTCGGACGCTGACATGACCTTGGCGGCATGCTCGTGGGCGACACGCAGGGACCGGTCAACCCGCAGCACGGCTTCCTCTTGCGCCGCGCCGTAGCGAATGACCCCGAAGATCAGATAGATGGACAGCGGCACCACCACGCTGAGCCAGGCCAGCAGGCGCAACCAGCGCACGGAGGCATGGGACCGCAGCGGGGAGCCCGCATCCACCGAGGTGCGCCTGCGCGTTGCCATGTTTCAGGGCCGGTACGCGGCGCGGGCACCGGCCACAGCAGCCAGGGTAGCGGGGCCTTGCGAAGTTGGGGGCAAATGCATCGCCATAGGATAGTGCAGCGCTGGGCGCGCGGACGGGTGTACCGGCGCGGTGGTCTGGACAACCCTGCTGCGCTTGTGCGGCCGCCCCGCGACCCACTCCATCAGCGCCCCGCCCCACTGCAAATGCTGGTGGAGGTGCGCCCCGGGGGGTGCTGCGTCACCCCGACTGGCGGCAACGTTGCCAGCTGGCATGGCGGGGCGGCGCCCGTCCCGCCCACGCCGGCGGCGGCTCAGCCCCCTGGCACCTTCAGCAGCCCGTCTGCCTTGAACATTGCGCGAATCCCCCGCACCGCCTGCCGGATCCGCGCCTCGTTCTCGATCAGCGCAAAGCGCACGTACTCGTCTCCCTGGTCGCCAAAGCCGATGCCTGGCGACACACACACCTTGGCTTTTTCAAGCAGTTGCCGCGCAAATTCCAGCGAGCCCAGCGCGCGGTACGGCTCGGGGATGCGGGCCCAGATGTACATGCTGGCCTTGGGGCAGTCCACCGCCCAGCCCGCTTCGGTGAGTCCCTTGTAGAGCACGTCACGGCGGCGCTGGTACTGGGCGGCGATGTCTTTCACGCACTGCTGGTCGCCCTCCAGTGCGGCAATCGCGGCCACCTGCAGGGGAGTGAAGGTGCCGTAGTCGTGGTAGCTCTTGATGCGGGCGAGCGCGGCCACCAGGTCGGGGTTGCCCACCATGAAGCCCACGCGCCAGCCTGCCATGTTGTAGCTTTTGGAGAGGGTGAAAAACTCCACCGCCACATCCTTGGCGCCGGGCACTTCCATGATGCTGGGGGCGCGGTAGCCGTCGTACACGATGTCGGCATAGGCCAGGTCGTGCACCACCAGGATGTCGTGCTTCTTGGCCAGGGCGATCACGCGCTCGAAGAACGAGAGGTCCACACACTGCGCGGTGGGGTTGCTGGGGAAGCCGAAGATCATCATCTTGGGCTTGGGGTAGCTGCCGCGGATGGCCTTTTCCAGCTCGGCAAAAAAGTCCACATCGGGCGCCACGGGCACGCTGCGGATGTCGGCACCGGCGATCACCGCGCCGTAGATGTGGATGGGGTAGCTCGGGTCGGGCACCAGCACGGTGTCGCCCCGGTCCAGCGTGGCCAGCATCAGGTGGGCCAGGCCCTCCTTGGAGCCGATGGTGACGATGGCCTCGGTGTCGGGGTGGATGTCCACCGCGTAGCGGTCTTTGTACCAGTGGCTGATGGCGCGGCGCAGGCGCGGGATACCCTTGCTGGCGCTGTAGCCGTGGGTATCAGGCCGCTGGGCCACTTCGGTGAGCTTGGCGACGATGTGCGGTGGTGTGGCCCCGTCGGGGTTGCCCATGCTCATGTCGATGATGTCTTCGCCCCGGCGGCGGGCGGCGAGTTTGAGCTCGGCCGTGATGTTGAAGACGTAGGGAGGGAGGCGATCGATGCGCGCAAAACGGCGCTTGCCCTGCGATGCAGACATGCGGTGTGACTTTCACGTAAGCGCCCGGAACCGTCCGAGCGACGTGGCCGGCAGAAAGGCTGGCCCGGACGCAATCTAACGCATGGCGCGCGAGGCGCCAAGCGGCTTCGCATGGTGTGGCGGCTTTGCCTCACCGGGCGCCGTCATGCGCGATGGCCCGCAGAGCCCAGAAGCCCGCCCAGGGGTCTACCGTGTCCCGACCAGAACCTGCACAAACATCTGGACCTTCGCACTGCACTCCGGGCTGATCGTGGTGAATTCCATGCCGGCCATCCATTCGGTGCCCTCTTGCTTGAGGGTGATGACGCGGGCATACACGTCTGTGGCGCGGTAGTTGACCAGGGCCAGGTCAAACCCCAGCCGTACTTCGGCATGGAGCGGCAAGGGTTCATCGGTCACCAACAAAAGGCCGTGGTAGCCCATGTCGCGTACCGTACCGTGCACCACGTGCGGGGTCACGATGCCGTCTTGCACCTGCTGGCATTGACAGGGCAGGCGCGCCTCGACACGGTGGCTGCGCCGAAACTCCTGCCGTGGCACCTTCAGCCTGCGCGAAGGCACGGCCACAAGTTCACGCAGGCTCTCAGGCTGGGAACGCCCCTTGATACAGACCTGCATGGGAGCGCTCGCTGACGCCATTCCCCAGCAGCGCTGATACACAGCGTCGCTGATGAGCACCTGTCCGCGCAGGCTGAACGACTGCATGCGAACGACCAGGTCCACATCGTCCCCCAGCACGGTGAACCCCGGGCACACAGGCGCTCCAAAATGGCCCGCCATCACCGTGCCGGTGTGCACACCCACACCCAGAAACAGAGGGGGCAGGCGCTCGTCAAGATGCGCCTGGTTGAGATCACGCATCGCCATCTGCATCTCGACAGCGCATAGCACAGCGCGTTCCACATCGTCTTCACGCGCGGCCGGCACGCCAAACAGCACCATGAGCGAGTCCCGCATGAAATGGTCAATGCTCCCGCCGTACCGCACGGCGACCTCACCCAGCCTTCGAAAGCAACGGTCGATGACGGCTACGGCACTGGTATCGGGCTGCGATGCGAGCAAGTCCGGCAGACCGCGTATGCCTGCCACCAGCAACGCCATGCCGCGCTGCCCCGGGGTGTCGTGCGGGTACGGGCCAGCCGCATCCGCGGCCGGCAGCAAAGCGGCCATTTCGGCCTGATCAGCGGCGTTCAGCCGGGTACCGGTGGCCCGCGCGATCAGGCTCTGCAAGGCCTCCAGGGTGTCTGAACGGGAAGAAGTACGCATGAAATTCACAGATAACAGGCCGCCGCACCACCATGGCACGGCACGGGCATTCGGTGCGGGGGCCAGAATAGGGGGCGGCACAGGCCGGGTCAAGCTAGGAAACCTCTGCATGACCCTTCGTACATGGCGCGCGGACGATTCCGTGTAGCCACATCAGCGGTGGCCGTTGTCTTTGCGCATCAAACCCCCGCCAGGCGCGCCATGCCATCAGTCCACGGCAAGGCGCTGAACCATCTGAAAGTCACCGCTGGCGTGGTCATAGTCCCAGCGCGCTGCATGGCGCCCCCTGCCGGTGGCAGACGCGCCCGACGCCTCAGTCGTCAGGACCACCAGGCTGTTGGGGCTGCCATGCCGCAACCGGTGCGATACCGCGGTGCCCGCGCGGCTCACCCAGACCCCGGGCGGAGCCAGCATGAGGCCAGGGTCATGCGCATGCCCCGACAGCAGCATCCGCGCCCCGGCTGCTTGCCAGCGCTGCACGGCCTCCTCGGCACGGTGGGGGCGATGCGCCCGGTCCTGCGCATCGCGCGGCACCAGGGGGTGGTGGCAGGTGACGATGGGCCAGGCGCCCGGCGGGGCCTTCGCCAGCAAACCGGCCACATGCGCGATCTGGGCCGACGACAGCGAGCCCCGTTCGTGCCGCCAGGGGCGTGTGGTGTCCACCCCCACCACGTAGAAATCGCCCGCCTGGCGCACCATTTCATGCTCCAGCCCAAACTGGTCCGCAAAGCGCTCGTACGCGCGGCCCCAGCGCATCCACCAGGCGTACAGCGGGATGTCGTGGTTGCCTGCCAGCACCAGCGTGGAGCGGGCCTGCAGCCCGCGGATAAAGCGCGAGGCCTGCTCGAACTGCAGGGCGGTGGCGCGCTGGGTGAGGTCTCCGGACACCACCACCATGGACACCGGCAGCCGCAGCGCCAGCCGCTGCACGGCGGCACACACATCGGGGTCGTGTGCGCCGAAGTGCAGGTCAGACAAGTGCATCAGGGACGACATCTTGGAAAGCGGCGGTGCAGAGGGGCAGGTGTGTTCGGAGGTTTTCCGCAATCGGCGGGTACAGCTGCCGTGTTGCGCCTGGCTGGGTGCGGCGTGGTGCAGCCTGTGCGGCCCCGCCAGCCTACACCGGCAGCAGCCCGCCGGCCACAGGGGGCGCGGCCACAGGCAATTCGGCCGATGCCCCAGCCTGTGCGGGCGGGCGCTCGGCTGCGCCTTCGTCGTCCCGTACCAGCGTTTGCGGCGTGACCAGCCACAGCGGGCGCGCACCCACCCGAAAGTGCAGCGGCGGGGCCATCCACTCGCGCTCGCCATCAAAAGCGAGCTTCACCTGCGGCGGCTTCCAGCTGGCGGGCGCCACGGTGAACTCCGTGCAAGCCATGCTGACCACGGCCTTGTCGCGGTCGAGCCTGCCTGTAGCAGCGTTCCACATGGTGCGCGCCACGGCCCACCGCCCCTGCGGTTGCAGCAGGACCACACCCAGCCGCCCGCCATCGGCCACCACGCGCGCCTGGGGCAGGCCCATGCGGTCCAGCTGCAGCGGGTTGTTGCCTACAAACAGCGTGGTGACCAGGTGCTCCTCCTGCTGCGCAGGGGCGCCCTCATGGGCCTTGACGACGACGCGCCAGCGGCGGCCCGAGGCAGGGCGGAACATGCTCCAGATGGCAGCGGCCACCGCCACCATGCGCGACCGGCCAAAGCGCTTGGAGGCCATTTCGCGCTCGGCCAGCAGCTTGGGGTATACGCCCACGCTGGCATTGACCACGAACATGCGCTGGTTCACAAAACCCACCTGCACCGGGCGCATGTGGCCGTCGCGCAGTGCAGCAAGCATGTCCTGCACGGCCACCTCGGGTTCCAGCGCCAGCCCGTGTTCGCGGCTGAAATAGTTGAAAGTGCCCATGGGCAGCACCCCGACGGGTACGTTGGCGCGCAGGGCTGCCGCCGCCACGGCGTTGATCGTGCCGTCGCCCCCCGCAGCCACCACCAGGCCGTGGTCGTCGCGGGCGGCCTGCGCAGCGCGCTCTGCCAGCCCCACGATGTCCGCGCGCTGGTCGGGCACATGCCACACCACGTTGTGCTCCTGCAGGGCCTGCACGTTTTCCAGCCGGTCGCGCAGTGCCTGCAAATCGGCGCCCGGGCGGCGTGGCACCACCAGGTGGATGGTGCCGCCGGGGCGCAGGGTCAGGGGACGTTCAGGGGTGGTCATGGTGCGTCGTCAAGGGAATCGGTTGGCGCGGGATGCCGGGCCGGCTGGCATTTCGGGGCGCGGCAGATGCGTACAAACCCGCATGGGCTGTCTGCGCATGCCCGGGCATCCACGTCCGCTATCGTGCATGCACGGGATGCAGCGCGCAGCCGGTACCGGCGCCTTTGCATTGTCAGCGCCAGCCGACAAGCTGACCGCGAAGGGAGGCCCAATCCACGGGCCGGCAATCGTCTTGCATTCCGTCCATTTCTTCGCGACTGTGCGCCAAAGATGCTGCCACCGTCAGACATTCACCCATTTCGCACCGGGTTGTGCGCCACCACGTTAAAAATCCGGGGGGGAGAAAAGTCCACCCGCTGCACTGCTGCGATGTCATCGCAGCGTTCCCGCAGACAGGTGGCCGGGATCTGCCTGCAGGTGCGAGCAGGTCTGCTGCAGCCCCGCGTGGCGGGTCTGTTCCTTTCCCGCCCTTCCCAATCGCCGAAATGTTTCGTCCCCCTTCCGCCCATCGCCCGAAAGCTCACCCATGACAGACACCGTACAAGCGTTCCCCCTAGCCACCTTGCTGGCCCAGCACCCCGTGGCATGGTGGCTGGTCGGCATGGCCGCCGGGAGCTTGCTCGCACTGGGTGGCCTTGCCGCGCTGGGCGCGCTGCGCAGGTCTGGCAAGCGCTGGTGGCCGGCCACACTGGACCCGATGCAGGCGCGCTGGGTGCTGGTGGGCGCAATGGCAGCGAGCGCCTGCGCCTTGTTGCTGGGCGGTACGGTGATGGCCGAGCTGGCCGAATCGTGGCGCGACGATAGCACCCGAGGCTGGGGTGCTTTCGACGATGCCGTGGCGGTCGGCCTGCAAGCCGGCGCCAGCATGGCTGCGCTGCAGCTGTTTGCCACGCTGACCCACCTGGGCGACAAATGGACGCTCTCGGCGGTGGCCGTGGGGGTGGCTGCGGCACTGTGGCTGCGCCAGCACCGGCTGCTGGCCATTGGCTGGCTGGTGGCGCTGGCAGGCAACGGGTTTCTGACGCGCGTGCTCAAGAGCCTGTTCGAGCGCGTGCGGCCCGAGCATGTGCACGGCGTGGCCACGGCCGACGGGTACAGCTTTCCCAGCGGGCACACCAGCGCATCGATGGTGGCCTTCACGATGCTGGCCTATCTGGCCACGCGGCTGCTGCAGCCGCGCTGGCATGTCCCGGTGGCGATTGCGGCTGGGGCGGCCATCTTTACCACCGGCTGGAGCCGCGTGGTGCTGCAGGTGCACTACGTGAGCGACGTGCTGGCTGGCTGGGTGCTGGGCGGCGTATGGGCGCTGTGCACGGTACTGATCATGGAAAGCATTTCGCACTGGCGCCACGCAGCGCGGACCATGCCAGCGACGGACTGAGATACTGGCGCAGGACCGCTCGCGGTCACCAAACGCGGCATGCTGCACCCCGGCCGCATCGTGCAAAGCACCAGCGTTGGCGTCACGCTGGCCAGCGTGCCTCAGATCGCGACCAGGTTGCGGATGCCCTTGGCCTCCATCTCGCTGCCGGGGCCGCGCGCGATGACTTCGCCGCGCTCCATCACCAGGTACTCGTCGGCCAGCTCCTGCGCAAAGTCGTAGTACTGCTCGCACAGCAGGATCGCCATCTCGCCCTGGTCGGCGAGCATGCGAATCACGCGACCGATGTCCTTGATGATGCTGGGCTGGATGCCCTCGGTGGGCTCGTCCAGGATGAGCAGGCGCGGGCCGGGGGCCAGGGCGCGCGCAATGGCCAGCTGCTGCTGCTGGCCGCCTGAGAGATCCCCCCCCCTGCGCTTGAGCATTTGATGGAGCACGGGGAAGAGTTCGTACAGGTGCGGGGGAACGGGGGTGGAGCCACTTTTGTAGGCCAGGCCCATGCGCAGGTTTTCTTCTACGGTGAGGCGGCCGAAGATCTCGCGGCCTTGCGGCACAAAGCCGATGCCGGCGCGGGCGCGGTCGTACGGTGTGGCCTTGTCGATGGGTTTGCCGTCGAACTGGATGCTGCCGCTCTTGATGGGCACCAGGCCCATGAGGCTTTTGAGCAGCGTGGTCTTGCCCACGCCGTTGCGGCCCAGCAGGACGGTGACTTTGCCGGGGGCGGCGGTCAGGCTCACGTCGCGCAGGATGTGGGAGCCGCCGTAGTACTGGTTGATGTTTTGGACGGTGAGCATGGTGGTTTTTGAGTGTTTTGGGCTGCCAGGGCTTGTTCCTTAAGCGCCCGTAGCTATATTTTTAATAGTGTTTGCAGCCGTTCGGGCTGGGGGCATCGAAGCCAGGGCGCCACTCCCCCGCCCGTTCGGGCTGAGTCTGTCGAAGCCTGGGTACCGCCCCAGTCCGTTCGGGCTGAGCTTGTCGAAGCCTGGTTTTTTCGTGGTTACCGCGTGCCCGTGCTGAGGGCGGAGGCCGGGAGTCGCCCGGCGTGCGAGTAACTTTCTTTCGCGTCGCCGAAAGAAAGTCACCAAAGAAAGGGCGACCCCACTGTCTGCGTCCCTGCGCTCCGCTTCGGGCAACCTGCGGTGCTCGGGTTTGGCGGGGTCTCGCTCGAACTCGCTTCGCTCAGACAATCGCGAGCCCTGATCCGCCAAACCCTGCGCTCCTCGGCGCATACAGAGGGGAGTGGGAGCGGACATCCATTCGGGCCTTTGCTTCGCTCGGCCCCACTTCGCGGGCGCGAGCGCCTCGCGCAGCCAAGCGCCGTTGGCGCTTGGCGCGGCCCATGCCGGGCCGAGCGCAGCGATGACCCGTGTGGCTGTTCGGATGTTCGGTGCCCCACCCCCTTCTGGCTGCGCATGCGCCGGGGCGGTTGCGGGGTGGCAGTCGCGCCAGTGCGCGGCTGCTTCGTCAACTGACTCTCCGCGGCTGTCCGAGCGGCGCTGCGCAGCAGCAAAGCGAGTTCCGCGGCGCACCCCGCAATCGCCACGGCGCAGGTTTGCCCCGCAGCGAAGCGAAGGGGTCGCAGACTGGGGGTCGCCTTTTCTTTGCTTACTTTCTTTTGGCGAAGCAAAAGAAAGTGAGTCGCGCGCCGGGCGACTCCCGGCTTCCGCCCTGAACAAAGGCACGCAGTAACCACCGCTAAACCAGGCTTCGACAAGCTCAGCCCGACCAGTCACTAAGCAGCGCCGAAGCTTCGACAAGCTCAGCCGGAACGGATATCGGGCAGCCAGAAGACAAAAGACGCAGATGCGGCACACCACCATCACCGCCCCAGATAAACCTCAATCACCCGCTCATCCGCCTGCACCTGATCCAGCGTCCCCTCGGCCAGCACCGACCCATCGCACAGCACCGTCACCTTCTCCGAGATGGTGCGGATGAACCCCATGTCATGCTCCACCACCATCAGCGAATGTTTTCCCTTGAGGGTGAGAAACAGCTCCGCCGTGCGCGCCGTCTCTTCATCTGTCATGCCCGCTACAGGCTCGTCCAGCAGCAACAGCTTGGGGTCCTGCATCAGCAACATGCCAATCTCCAGCCACTGCTTTTGCCCGTGGCTCAGATTGCCCGACTGGCGCGTCACGCTATCGGCCAGGTGGATGGTGTGCAACACATCGGCCAGCCGGTCCGACTGCGCCGAATCGAGCTTGAAGAACATGCTCGACTTCACGCCCTTGTGCGTCTTGAGCGCCAGCTCCAGGTTTTCGAACACGCTGAGCTGCTCGAACACCGTGGGCTTTTGAAACTTGCGGCCGATGCCCAGGCTGGCAATCTCGGGCTCGTTGTGGCGCAGCAGGTCGATGGTGGAGCCAAAGAACACCGTGCCTTTTTGCGGCCGAGTCTTGCCGGTGATGATGTCCATCATCGTCGTCTTGCCCGCGCCGTTGGGGCCGATGATGCAGCGCAGTTCGCCCGGGGCGATGTCCAGACTCAGGCCGTTGATGGCCTTGAAGCCGTCAAAGCTCACATGCACGTCCTCCAGGTACAGGATGCGGCCGTGGGTCACGTCCACTTCGCCCGGGGTGGCGATGCGCGAGAAACCTGCCACGCGCCCGCCTGACTCGGTTTGTCCGGCAGATACAGGCGCCAGCTTTGCCTGGATACGCCGTGCGCCTTCTTCCATCAGGTCGGGCGTCATTGCGCAGCTCCCTTCTTGTCCTTCAACTTCTTGACCAGGCCCACCACCCCGTTCGGCAAAAACAGCGTGACGGCGATGAACAGCGCACCCAGAAAGTACAGCCAGAACTCCGGCGCCGTCACGGTGAGCCAGCTCTTGGCACCGTTGACGATGAAGGCCCCCACAATGGGCCCAATCAGCGTGGCGCGCCCGCCCACGGCCGCCCACACTGCTATTTCGATGGAGTTGGCGGCGCTCATCTCACCGGGGTTGATGATGCCGACCTGCGGCACATACAAAGCGCCCGCCACGCCGCACATCATGGCGCTGATGGTCCAGATGGTGAGCTTGTAAGGCAGCGGCGAGTAGCCCGAGAACATGACCCGGCTCTCGGCATCGCGCACGGCCTGCAGCACCCGGCCAAACTTGCTGCGCACCAGCCAGCGGGCCAGCAAGAAGAACCCCAGCAGCGCCAGCCCGGTCAGCACAAACAGCGTCATGCGCATATTCTGCGTGGCCAGCGGCATGCCCAGGATCCGCTTGAAATCGGTAAAACCGTTGTTGCCGCCAAAGCCCGTTTCGTTGCGAAAGAACAGCAGCATGGCTGCGTACGTCATGGCCTGCGTGATGATGGAAAAGTACACACCCTTGATGCGCGAGCGGAAGGCAAAGTAGCCGAACACGAACGCGATCACGCCCGGCACAGCCACGATGAGGATCAGCGTGGCGATGAAGCTGTCGGACAGCGCCCAGTGCCAGGGCAGTTCTTTCCAGTCGAGGAACACCATGAAGTCGGGCAGGTCGCTCTTGTAGTTGCCGTCGCGGCCGATCTGGCGCATGAGGTACATGCCCATCACATAGCCACCCAGCGCAAAGAACAGGCCATGGCCCAGGCTCAGGATGCCGGTGTAGCCCCAGATGAGGTCCATGGCCAGCGCGCAGATGGCGTAGCACATGATCTTGCCGAGCAGTGCCACGGCGTAGTCCGACAGGTGGAACAGGCTGCCTGCGGGTACCCACAGGTTGAGCACGGGAGCCACAGCGCACACCACGATGAGCGCCACGATGAAGGCCGACCAGCCACCGCGCGTGAGCAGCGGCGCGGGTGCGGGCAGTTGGATGGAGGTAGGAGATGGAGTCGTCATGATGGTTGTCGCGTGGCTACTCAATCTGCCGTGCGGCCCTTGACCGCGAAGATGCCCTGGGGCCGCTTCTGGATGAAGATGATGATGAACACCAGCACCGCGATCTTGGCCAGCACCGCGCCCGCCCAGCCCTCTAGGAACTTGTTGAGAATCCCCAGGCCCAGCGCGGCATACACGGTACCGGCCAGCTGACCGACGCCGCCCAGCACCACCACCATGAAGGCATCGACGATGTAGCTCTGGCCCAGGTCGGGGCCTACATTGCCCACCTGGCTCAGCGCACAGCCCGCCAGGCCCGCAATGCCCGAGCCCAGCGCAAAGGCCATGGTGTCGATGCGCGCGGTGTTCACGCCCATGCACGAGGCAATGGGGCGGTTTTGCGTCACACCGCGCACAAACAGGCCCAGGCGCGTGCGGGCAATCAGGTAGCCCATGCCCAGCAGCACGGCAATGGCAAAGCCGATGATGACCAGCCGGTTGTAGGGCAGCGTGAGGTTGGACAGGACCTGTACGCCGCCGCTCATCCAAGCAGGGTTTTCCACGCCCACGTTCTGCGCGCCAAAAATCGTGCGCACCAGCTGCATCAGCACCAGGCTGATACCCCAGGTGGCGAGCAATGTCTCCAGCGGGCGGCCATACAGAAAGCGCAGCACGCTGCGCTCCAGCACCGCACCCACGCAGGCTGACGCAGCAAAGGCCAGGGGAACGGCGGCGACGAGGTACCAGTCGAACGCGCCAGGGAAATATTTTTGAAAGATGCCTTGCACCACATAGGTGGCGTACGCGCCGATCATCATCAGCTCACCATGGGCCATGTTGATCACGCCCATGAGGCCGTAGGTGATGGCCAGGCCCAGCGCCACCAGCAGCAGGATGGAGCCCAGGCTGATGCCCGAGAACGCGGCGCCCAGGCGCTCGCCCCAGGCCAGCTTGCCGTCGATGGCGCGCAGGGCTGCCTGCAGTGCGGCCTTGACTTTCGCGTCTTCCTCGACCGTGGCGCGCTCGTTGAGCAGCAGGCGCGTGTCGGGCGTAGCGCTGAGCGACAGGGCCTGTGCGGCCGCAATGCGTTGCGCAGCGTCGTCGCTGCCCAGCAGCGTGGCGGCACGCGCCAGCTCCAGCTGGGTCTTGATGCGATCGCTCGTCTCCTGCGCCAGGGCCTTGTCCAGCAGCGGCAGCCGTCCGGCATCGGGCTCGCGGGTCAGGGCCTTCGCGGCGGCCATGCGCCGGGCTTCGTCCTTGCCAAACAGCGCCAGGCCCGCCAGGGCCGTATCGATCTCGCCGCGCATGCGGTTGTTGTTGATGATGTCTTCGGCATCCGCGGGCACAGGCACCTCGGCGCCGGTCACCGGGTCCTGGCCCTTGTCGTCACGCACGATCAGAGCCTTGCCAGCGGCGATCTTCACCGCGTCATCGGCCAGCGCCTGCAAAAACGCTGCCGTGCGCTCGCCGGGCTCCGCCACGGCCTGCTGCACGGCAGCGACCCGGTCATCGGTCTCGCCAGCGGCCATGGCCATGGCCTGCTCGGCGGTGAGGGCGTGGGCCTGGGCGGCAAAGCACAGCCACAGACAAGCGATCAGGCGGAAAAAGAGAGTGGAATGCATGGAAGAGGCCAGTGGTTCAAAAAGCGCGCGGCCTGTGCGACGTGCACAGACCCAGGCCAGCGCCCCCGCGCAAGGGCCGCCCCGCCGCGCTGGGGGCGTCCCCCTCCCACGCGCAGCGTGAGAGAGGGGGAAGCGGCGCAGCCGCTCAGGGGGAGATCACTTCTTCTCAGGCTCATCCTTCTTCTTGTCATTGCCCTCGATGTACGGGCTCCATGGCTTGGCCTTCACGGGGCCAGGCGTCTTCCACACCACGTTGAACTGTCCGTCGGCCTTGATCTCGCCGATGAACACGCTCTTGTGCAGGTGGTGGTTCTTCTCGTCCATCTTGCTCACAATGCCGCTAGGTGCCTTGAAGGTCTGGCCTGCCATGGCGGCAATCACCTTGTCCACATCGGTGCTCTTGGCCTTCTCCACGGCCTGCTTCCACATGTTGATCCCGATGTAGGTGGCTTCCATCGGGTCGTTGGTGAGCGGCTTGTCCTTGTGGCCGGCAATGCCCTTTGCCTTGGCGTAGTCGCTCCACTTCTTGATGAAGGCGGTGTTCTCGGGGTTCTTGATGGACTGGAAGTAGTTCCAGGCGGCCAGGTGGCCCACCAGCGGCTTGGTGTCCACACCGCGCAGTTCTTCTTCACCCACGCTGAAGGCCACCACCGGCACATCCTTGGCCTTCAGGCCCGCGTTGCCCAGTTCCTTGTAGAACGGCACGTTGGAGTCACCGTTGATGGTGGACACCACGGCCGTCTTGCCGCCCTGGCTGAACTTCTTGATGTCGGCCACGATGGTCTGGTAGTCAGAATGGCCGAACGGTGTGTACTTCTCGTCGATGTCGCTGTCCTTCACGCCCTTGCTCTTCAGATAGGCGCGCAGGATCTTGTTGGTGGTGCGGGGGTACACGTAGTCGGTGCCCAGCAGCACCCAGCGCTTGGCGCCGCCGCCGTCCTTGCTCATCAGGTAATCGACCGCAGGAATGGCCTGCTGGTTGGGCGTGGCGCCGGTGTAGAACACGTTCTTTGACAGTTCTTCGCCTTCGTACTGCACGGGGTAGAACAGCAGGCCGTTGAGTTCCTCGACCACGGGCAGCACCGACTTGCGGCTCACCGAGGTCCAGCAGCCGAAGATCACGGCGACCTTGTCCTGCGTGAGCAGCTGCTTGGTCTTTTCGGCAAACAGCGGCCAGTTGGAGGCCGGGTCCACGATCACGGGTTCGAGCTTCTTGCCCAGCACGCCGCCCTTGGCATTGATTTCGTCGATGGCCATGAGCACCGTGTCTTTGAGCACGGTTTCAGAAATGGCCATGGTGCCCGACAGGCTGTGCAGGATGCCGACCTTGATCGTGTCCTGAGCATGGGCGGGCAGTGCAGACAGGCCAGCCAGGGCTGCGGCGGCCGCGAGGGCCTTGAGGGAATAACGACGTTGCATGTGCTTCTCCAGTGGGGTGGTCAAACCGTTTCGCCTGCAGGCCCTGTGGGCCGTGGTCTCAGGCGATGGAATGAATTCTGGAGAGGGGCACGGTTTACGGAAATACGCCGGGTGGCGTACACGGGCGTGCGGCCCGGCCTGCCTGGGCAGGCGGCTGACCTAGCCCGCCGGGCTGGCGGTGGTGACGGAGGCGGCGGGCGGGGTATCGGCCGGTCCCGGAGGCGCTGTGCAAATGCGCGGCAGCCGCATGCAGAACTCGGTGGCTTGCGCGGTGGATGTGACCTCCACCGTACCGCCGTGCGCGGTGGCGATCTCGCGCACCACGTAGAGGCCCAGGCCCAGGTTGGCACCGGCCACCTGCGAGCCCGATTCATCGTCCTCGCGCTCCTCACGCACCAGCGGGTCGAAAAGGCGCGGCAACAGATGCGGCGCAATGGGTTTGCCGGTGTTGCGCACGCCCAGTTGCACGTGGCTGGCCGTACCGTCGATCGCCACGACGATGGGCGAATCGGCAAAGCCGTATTTCAGTGCGTTGAACACCAGGTTGGACAGCGCCTGGTGAATGCGCCGCTGGTCCCACTCCACCGCCATGTCGCCGTGGCACTCCAGCTGCAGCGTGCGGCCCTTGGTGACGGTCTCGATCTCGTCGAGCGTCTCGCGCGCAAACTGGTCGAGCTGCATGTGGGTGGGCGAGAGGTTCAGGCCCTTGCCCAGGCGGTAGGTGGTGAACTCCATCAAGTCGTCGAGCAGGGCCTTCATCTGCCGCACGCTGCGCAGCACCAGGGGTGCAAACCGCACGTCGTCGGGCCATTTGCGCAGCTCCACGGCAGCGGCACTGGCAATCGAGCTCAGGGGCCCGCGCAGGTCGTGGCCCATCACGCCCAGGAACAAATCGCGCGCACGGTCCAGTTCGGCAATGAAAACCTCTACCGACTCGGCCAGTGCCTGGTCCACCGCTTCGTTGAAGCGCATCATGTCGTCCAGGTCATCCGGGCCCGCATCCCGGCTGGAATCGCGCCACAGCCGCAGCACTGTCGCGCGCAGGGCGCGGTACTCGGCCACCATCTGGCCCACCTCGAACCCCTGGCGCTCGCGCTGGCGCGCGTGGCTGCGTGAGGGCACCCGTGCGGACGTCGAGGCCAGCAGGCTGTTGCCTTCCGACTTGGCCTTGACCTCGCGCTCATCCTCCGTCACGCCCATGTTGCGCACGATCTCTTCGAGGATCTTGGTGCCATGGTCTTCCAGACCCATGGCGTCCAGGTTGCGCGCCGCAGGCAGCTGGTTGCGCGCGAAAGCCACCCAGGCGTGAAGGATCGACTCGTGGTGCGATGCGATGAAGGTGGCAAGTCTCATCGCAGCATTGTGCACGGCAGCACAAGCCGCCTCTCCACGCCCCGATGCCCGGGGCCTCGACGGTTGACGGCCCACCGCAAAAACCCGGTGGCCGCGACCGGCGCCTTCGCCTATGCTCGGCACATCGCGAATTCTCGATTTTTTGACCTCTATTGCGCTTGCAGCCCTGCTGACGCCACCTCACCATGAGCCCTACTGATACGCCCACCGCCTACGGCACCGAAGACCTGCTGATCAGCCTGTGCAACTCTGTCACCCGGGTGCTGAACGTGGCCACACACAGCCAGATCCATTACTCGGGCATGGTCCAGCGCATCAGCAAGACCTGCCTGAAGCCCGACATCGGCTGCTTTGTGCTGTTTGATGGCGGCTTTTCGGGCCTGGTCATCATCAACTTCTCGGCCCCGGCCGCGATGGAGCTGTATTCGAACTACCTGCTGAACATGGGCATGTCGCAAGACGACCTGGTGACCTCGTTCACGTCGGACGAGGTGAGCAACGTGATGGGCGAGCTGATGAACCAGGTGGTGGGCGACTTCACCGGCAAGGTGCGCCGCGAGCTGCAGACGCACATCACGCAGAACCAGCCCAAGATGCTGGTGCTGAACAAGCAGGTGATGCTGAGCGTGGACGCCAACCTGGACAAGCCCGAAGCACGGCGCGTGACCTTCTACACCAGCAACAACAACATCTTCTACCTTGAGCTGGCCATCGACCGCACCGAGTTCATCAAGCTCTACGACTTTGATGCGCAGGAGACGCCGGACATCGACGCACTGATGGCCCAGTCGCAGGCGCCCGCGGCAGCGGCCGAGCCGGCACCGCAGGCTGGAGCGTCGGATACGGACGAGCTGCTCAAGTCCCTGGGCATGTGAGCCACGCGACCCGGGCGGCTGGTCTGGGATGCAGCAGGCACCATCGCACAATGCTTCCTGCTATATAAAACGTAGCTGCGAGACGTTTATTTACAAGCCCCACGGGCTTTTTTGAGCATCATTTCCCCCTGAAAGGGCCGCTGCGGCATGGCTGCTGCAGCGTTTGGCAGCCCGGTACGGCACTGCCAGGCGCGAGCGGCAACCTTGCACCGTACTCCGCGCACGCCGCACGGTGGGTAACTGCCGGCCGCCAGAGGCCGTGCAGCTCAGCCCTCAAACTGCGGATGCAGCTGCCGGATGCGGTTCATGGCCATGGCTGCGGCTGCCGTGCGCGTCTCCACACCCAGCTTGGCAAACACCCGCTCCAGGTGCTTCTTCACCGTGGCCGGGCTCGCGCCCAGGATGTCGCCGATGTCTCGGTTGATCTTGCCCTTGACCACCCAGTACAGCACCTCGGCCTCGCGCGCAGTCAGCTTGAACGACAGGCTCATGGATTCGATGATCTTCGCGTCCGACACCTCGCGCATCACGATCAGCCAGTCGCCACCGCCCGCGCTGTCGCCCGCCTGCTGGTGCAGGCGGAAGGTGAGGCGGCGCGCGCCCTGCTCCACCGCCAGCCGCGGCGGCTCGGCCAGCGATGCGGCCAGCAGCTCGGCGGCGTTGTCGGCCAGCACATGGCGGCGCAGCCAGGCCTGCACGGGCTCGGGCGCCCATTGGCCGAAGGCGGTGGGCGCACCGTCGGGCCCTACCTCGCCAAAGTAGCTTTGCAGCAGTTCGCGCGCCAGCGGGGTCTGCCACACGATGCGGCCATCGGACGCGCGCACGGTGATGCTGGCGTAGCCGAACGCATCCAGGGCGTTGCGTGCTTCCCGCGCCTGGCGGGCGTCTTGCCGCGCCTTGCGGGCGGCGCCCAGGTGCACGCCCATGCGGGCCATCACCTCGCGCGGCTTGATGGGTTTGGTCACGTAGTCGATGCCACCGGCCTCCAACGCGGCCACCAGGTGCTCCGTCTCCGTCAGCCCCGTCATGAAGATGATGGGAATGTGCGCGGTGGCGGGGTTGGCCTTCAGGCGCCGGGCGACTTCAAAGCCGTCCATGCCGGGCATCATGGCGTCGAGCAGCACGATGTCGGGCAGGGCCTGCGCAGCGCGCTGCAGCGCCGCCTAGCCATGCATGGCCACCAGCACGGTGTAGCCCGATTCGTCGAGCGCATCGTGCAGCACGGCCAGGTTGTCGGGCACGTCGTCCACGATCAGGACAACATCGCTGTCGGCGCGGTCAAGCATGTGGGAAGCCCCGGTGGCGGTTGCGGAAGGAACGTTCATGGCGTGGCGTGTTGCGCAAGGATCTGGCCCATGGCATCGAACTGGAACTGCCGGGCCAGGCCCCGCATGCGCTGCACAAAGGCCGCGTGTTCGGGGTGCTGGCGCTCGATGTCGGCCAGTGCATTGAGGATGCCCCGGTAGTAGCCCAGCGAGACCGACTGCGCCAGTTCGACCAGCGCTGCGGGCGGTGGGTATGCGGCTGGCTCTGCAGTCGTGGCGGCAGGCAGTGCTGCAGGCTGCATGGGCGCTGCCATAGCCGCTCCCGGTTGCGCAGCGGCCGCGGTGCCGTCGGTCCACACCAGGTCCAGCCGTTGCTCCAGCCAGTCCAGCAGCTCGCTGTGGCGCACGGGCTTGACGATGAAATCCTCGGGGCGGATGCCCACGTCGTTGTCCAGCGCCTTGTCAAACGCGTTGGCCGACACGATGGCCATGCGCGGCCCCGTGCCATCGGCTGCCGGGCCCCAGCCCTGCGCGTGGATACGGCGCAGGGTCTCCCACCCGTCGATGCCGGGCATGGCCAGGTCCATGAAGATGGCGTGCGGGCGGTAGCCGGTAGCCAGCAGGTCCAGCGCGTCATGCCCGCTGGCCGCCTGCCGCAGCTCAAAGCCCAGGGGCTCCAGCAGCTGCCGCAGCAGCTCGCGGTCGGGCTCTTCGTTGTCCACCACCAGGATGCGGCGGCGCTCGCCCGCGTAGCCCGTGCGCAGCCGCGGCGGCCGCGCCGAAGGTGCTGCGCTGGGCGGCAGCTTGCCCAGCGCATCGGCATGCACTTCCGGCAGGAACAGCTTGACGTGGAACACCGAGCCTGCGCCCGGCGTGCTGGTCACTGTCAGCTCGCCGCCCATCAGTGCCGTCAGCATGCGGGCAATGGTGAGCCCGAGCCCCGCCCCGGGCGCTCCCGTGTTGCTGCTGCCGCCCGCGCCCCCGCGCGTGAAGGGCTCGAAGATGCGCTCGATCTCGTCGGCCGTGAGGCCCGGCCCCGTGTCCTGCACGTCAATGCGCGCCATCTCGCGGGCGTAGCGCACGCGCAGCGTGACGGTGCCCTGCGCCGTGAACTTGATGGCGTTGCCCAGCAGGTTGATGAGGATCTGTCGCAGGCGCTTGTCGTCGGCCCGCACGACCTCGGGGATCACGCCCTGCACGTCAAACTGGAAGGCCAGCCCCTTGGCCGCCGCCTGCAGCTCGAACAGCGCCGCCATCTCGTGCAGCCCATCGGCAAAGCGCATGGGCGCCACATCCAGCGTGAGCTTGCCCGATTCGATGCGGGCGATGTCCAGCGTGCCCTCGATGAGCGAGAGCAGGTGCTCGCCGCCGCGCTTGATCACGTGCACGGCCTGCTTGCGGTGCGGCGGCACGCCCGCGTCTTCGCCCATGAGCTGTGCGTAGCCCAGGATGGAATTGAGCGGCGTGCGGATCTCATGGCTGATGGCGCTGATGTAGCGGCTCTTGGCCTGGTTGGCCTGGTCGGCCGCGCGCTTGGCCTCCTCGGCCACCTGGCGCGCCTGCTCGGCCACGCTGCGGGCGGTCTGCAGGGCTTCGTCAGTCTGGCGGTGCAGTTCGATCTCTCGCATGAGCAGGCCGGTCTGGCGGTTGGATTCCTCTTGCGCCACCTGGCGGCTCTTGTGCGCCAGCACCAGCCACCACGCCACGATGCCCGAGATGACCAGCAGCGCCAGGTACGCCTTGAGCAGGCCCGAGCGCAAGGCCCCCTCCGGTGCGGCCAGCACTTCGGTGTCGGTCAGGGCATGCGCAATGGTGTTGAGCTCCTGGTGGTACAGCAGGCCCATCACGGCGGCCAGCAGCGGCGCAATCACCAGCATCAGCAGCAGGAAGTGGCCTAGGCCCGTGTCCAGGTAGCGCCACACCGAGCGCGGCAGCACCCAGCGCAGCGCGGCAGACCACTGCACCGCCATGCTGGCGTGCGGCTTGCACAGGTCGCCGCAGCGCGCATCGAGCGTGCAGCACAGCGAGCAGATGGCGCCCCGGTAGGCGGGGCACTGGGCCATGTCGGGGCCCTCGTATTCGCGCTCGCAGATCACGCAGCGCTGCACGGCCAGCCGCTGGTAGCGGCCCACATCGGCCGGTACATCGCCATGCGGTGCGCCACGGCCGCCCGGCACCGGCCCGTGCATGGGTACGGCCACTGGCTCGCTCTGCCGGGCGATGTAGTACTTGCCGCGCGTGGCCCAGGCAATGAGTGGCGCGGTGACAAACGCCACCGCCATGGCGATCACAGCCGAGAACGCCTGCGGCAGCGGGCCGAAAACGCCCAGGTGCGCGCTGATGGACACCACCGACGCCAGCGCCATCGCGCCCACGCCTACGGGGTTGATGTCGTACAGGTGCGCGCGCTTGAACTCGATGCCCTTGGGCGACAGGCCCAGCGGCTTGTTGACCACCAGGTCGGCTACCACGGCCATCATCCAGGCGATGGCGATGTTGGAATACAGCCCCAGCACCTCACCCATGGCACGGAACACGTTCATCTCCATCAGCATGAACGCGATCAGGGTGTTGAACACCACCCACACCACGCGCCCCGGGTGGCTGTGCGTGAGGCGCGAGAAAAAGTTCGACCACGCCAGCGAGCCCGCATAGGCGTTGGTCACGTTGATCTTCATCTGCGAGATCACGACAAATAGCGCCGTGGCGGCCACGGCCCAGCCGTAGTCGGAAAACACGTAGCCATAGGCCACCAGGTACATCTGGTTGGGGTCCACCGCCCGGTCGGCCGGCACCATCTGTGTGAGCGCCAGCCAGGCCAGCAGCACCCCGCCCAGCATCTTGAGCACGCCCAGCACCACCCAGCCGGGCCCGCCCACCAGCACCCCCAGCCACCAGCGCCCGCGCCTGCCTGGCGCTGGTGCAGGCATGAAGCGCAGGTAGTCGGCCTGCTCGCCCATCTGCGTGATCAGCGCAATGCCCACCGTGAGCGCCGCACCAAACAAGGGCAATTCAAACCCGGCGCCCCGCCCCGATTCACCACCGTAGTGCACCACGCCCGCAAACGCACCAGGATCGCGCGCCAGCACGTAACCGAACGGCACCACCAGCATCAGCAGCCACAGCGGCTGTGTCCACATCTGCAGCCGGCTGATGACCGACACCCCGTGCGTGACCAGCGGTATCACCACGATGGAGCAGATCAGGTAGCCCCAGGTGGGCGGGATGTCGAGCGCCAGCTCCAGCGCGTAGGCCATCACGGCCGCTTCGAGCGCAAAGAAGATGAAGGTGAACGACGCGTAGATCAGCGACGTGAGCGTGGAGCCGATGTAGCCAAAGCCCGCGCCACGGGTGAGCAGGTCCATGTCCACCCCGTAGCGCGCCGCATAGATGCTGATGGGCAGGCCCGCAATGAAGATGATGAGACCCGTGGCCACGATGGCCCAGAAGGCGTTGATGAAGCCGTACTGCCCCAGCAGCGTGGCGCCCACCGCTTCCAGGATCAGGAACGACGCCGCCCCGAACGCGGTATTGGCCACCCGCCACTCGGACCACTTGCGAAAGCGCTGGGGCGTGTAGCGCAGCGCGTAGTCCTCCATGGTTTCGGTGGCCACCCAGCTGTTGTAGTCGCGCCGCACCTTCACCACCTGCTGGGGCGGCTGGGCGGCGGGCTCCTGCCCCTGCGCGGCCGGCCATGTGGCAGCGGGCGGCGCGGCGGCGGGCGTGGGCAAGGCGGTGGGGTCGGGGGTCATGGGCGGGCGGGCAAGCCCTGTTCCGTGCAGATTCCATGCCACCGGCAAGGCCTGTGTGCGCCATGTGGCGTATGGCCGGGCATGGGGCTTGCGGCGTACGATGCCAAAGCGCTGGAAATGCGGCCGCGGTTTGCGGCTGAACGGGCTAACGGCCCCCACATTGAGTGAGACGAAATGGAACTGACCCCCCGTGAAAAGGACAAGCTGCTGATCTTCACAGCGGCTCTGCTGGCCGAGCGGCGCAAGGCGCGGGGCCTGAAGCTCAACTACCCCGAAGCCGTGGCCCTGATCAGCGCCGCCGTGATGGAGGGCGCGCGCGACGGCAAGACCGTGGCGCAGCTCATGAGCGAGGGGCGTACCGTGCTCACCCGGGCCGATGTGATGGACGGCATCGCCGAGATGATTCCGGACATCCAGATCGAAGCCACGTTCCCCGACGGCACCAAGCTCGTCACCGTGCACCAGCCCATCGTCTGAACTGACACCCCACAGGACTGCCCCATGCTGCGCATCACCTCCACCCGCATCCGATCCACCCTGGCCGCCGGCGCGCTGTGCCTGAGCACGGCCGCCGCCTTTGCCCACGAGGGCCACGCCCAGCACGGCAGCCACTGGCACGCCACCGACCTGTGGGGCTTTGTGGTGGTGGGCGTGCTGCTGGTCGCAGCCGCATGGCGCGGCCGCAAGTGATGACACCGCTCGGAGGCACCCCATGATTCCAGGCGAACTGATCACCGAACCCGGCGAGCACCCGCTCAATACCGGCCGGCGCACGCTGACGCTGGTGGTGCGCAACACGGGCGACCGCCCCATCCAGGTGGGCTCGCACTACCACTTTGCCGAAACCAACAACGCCCTGGGTTTTGACCGCACGGCCGCGCGCGGCATGCGGCTGAACATTGCATCGGGCACGGCGGTGCGGTTCGAGCCCGGCCAGGAGCGCACGGTGGAGCTGGTGGACTACGCCGGCGAGCGCCAGGTGTACGGCTTTCGCGGCCTCGTTCACGGCGCACTGTAGCGTTTTCAGGCCAAATTGGCCTGTAGCGCTTGATTCACATGCACCTATTGCTATTAAAAGCATAGTAAACAAGTTTTCGCGGAGCACCCCCCATGGCAACCATTGGACGACGCGCCTATGCCGAAATGTTCGGCCCCACCGTGGGCGACCGCGTGCGCCTGGCCGACACCGAGCTGATCCTGGAGGTGGAGGCAGACCACACCCTGCGCGCAGGCAGCTATGGTGAAGAGGTGAAGTTTGGCGGCGGCAAGACCATCCGCGACGGCATGGCGCAAAGCCAGCGGACCAACGCACAAGGGGCAGCCGACACGGTGCTCACCAACGCCCTCATCGTCGACCACACCGGCATCTTCAAGGCCGACATCGGCCTCAAGGCCGGGCGCATTGCCGCCATCGGCAAGGCCGGCAACCCCGACACCCAGCCGGGCGTGGACATCATCATCGGCCCCGGCACCGAAATCATCAGCTGCGAGGGCAACATCGTCACCGCAGGTGGCATCGACAGCCACATCCACTTCATCTGCCCGCAGCAGATCGAAGAGGCCCTGGCCAGCGGCATCACCACCATGCTGGGCGGCGGCACCGGGCCCGCCACCGGCACGCTGGCCACCACCTGCACATCAGGCCCCTTCAACATGGAGCGCATGCTGCAGGCGGCCGATGCCTTCCCGATGAACCTGGGCTTTCTGGGCAAGGGCAATGCCAGCCTGCCCGATGCCCTGCACGAGCAGATCAGCGCGGGCGCCATTGGCCTGAAGCTGCACGAAGACTGGGGCACCACGCCCTCGGCCATCAGCAACTGCCTGGATGTGGCCGACGAGACCGACACGCAGGTGGCCATCCACTCCGACACGCTCAATGAGTCAGGCTTTGTGGAAGACACCATCGCCGCCGTGGCAGGCCGCGGCATCTGCGCCTTCCACACCGAAGGCGCGGGCGGCGGGCACGCACCTGACATCCTGCGCGTGGTGGGCGAAGACAACTTTTTGCCATCGTCCACCAACCCCACCATGCCGTACACGCACAACACGCTGGACGAGCATGTGGACATGCTCATGGTGTGCCACCACCTGGATGCCAGCATTGCCGAAGACCTGGCCTTCGCCGAAAGCCGCATCCGCAAGGAGACCATTGCCGCCGAAGACATCCTGCACGACTTGGGTGCCATCAGCATGATGAGCAGCGACAGCCAGGCCATGGGCCGCGTGGGCGAAGTCATCCTGCGCACCTGGCAGACGGCGCACAAGATGAAGGTGCAGCGCGGCAGCCTGCAGGGCGACAGCGGCCGCAACGACAACACGCGCATCAAGCGCTACGTGGCCAAGTACACCGTCAACCCCGCCATTGCGCACGGCATCAGCCACGAAGTGGGCTCGCTGGAGGTGGGCAAGTGGGCCGACATCGTGATCTGGAAGCCCGCGTTCTTTGGCGTCAAACCCGCGCTGATCCTGAAGGGCGGCCTGATCGCCATGGCCGCCATGGGCGACCCGAATGCATCCATCCCCACACCGCAGCCCGTGCACTACCGTCCCATGTTCGGCGCGTTTGGTGGGGCCATTGCCAAGACGTCGATCACCTTCGTGTCGCAGGCCGGGCTGGCCGCAGGCATTGGCGAGCGCTTTGGCCTGGCCAAGCAGCTCAGCGCCGTGCGCAACATCCGCAGCGTGCGCAAGCAGCACATGGTGCACAACAGCTACACGCCCAAGATGGAAATCGACGCGCAAACCTACAGCGTGCGCGCCGACGGCCAGCTGCTGACCTGCGAGCCCGCCACGGTGCTGCCCATGGCGCAGCGGTACTTCTTGTTCTGACATGGCCTCCACCGCGAGCCCTCTGCTTGCCAGCCTGTCCATCCGCCTGGACGACCTGCGCGACCAGCGCATTGCCGCCTTCATGGAAGAGCACCTGCAGGACATGCGGGCCACCTCGCCGCCCGAGAGCGTGCATGCGCTGAACATGGACCAGCTGCGCCGCCCCGAGATCCGCTTCTGGACGGCCTGGCTACCCGACGACGCAGCGCCAGCCCCCGGCCAGCTGGTAGGCACCGGCGCCCTCAAGGACCTGGGCGCGGAGCATGCTGAACTCAAATCCATGCGCAGCGCCGGGGCTGTGCGCGGCCACGGCGTGGGCCGCGCGATCCTGGAACATATCCTGGGCCAGGCCGTGGACCTGGGCTACCAGCGCATCAGTCTGGAAACCGGCACCCAGCCCTTCTTCGAGCCCGCATGGCAGCTGTACCTGCGCTACGGTTTCGCGGACTGCGCACCGTTCGGCTCCTACCAGCCCGACCCGAACAGCCGCTACATGATGCGCCTTCTGTAGGGTCAGGGCATCCACGCCACAATGCCCGCCTCGCCTTCAAGGCTCTGCAACACGCTCTTCACCATGATCCAGGTTTCCAAACTCCTCCCCCAGGGCCAGGGCCTCGCCCCTGTGCTGCTCAAGCGCGCCACCACGGTCGAACTGGACTGGGACGTGCGCCAGAAAAGCCGATTTGCCGCCACCGACTCCGCCGGGCGCGAGCTGGGCATCTTCCTGCCCCGCGGCACGCTGGTGCGCGGCGGCGACGTGCTGGTGGCCGAGGACGGCTCCATGGTCCGCGTGGTCGCCGCGCCCCAGCCGGTGCTGGTCATCACCCACTGCCAGAACCACGGCACGCCGTTTGACCTGACCCGCGCTGCCTACCACCTGGGCAACCGGCACGTCCCCATCGAACTGCAGCCCGACCACCTCAAGATCGAGCCCGACCATGTGCTGGCCGACATGCTGCGTGCCATGCACCTGATCGTGAAAGAGCAAAACCTGGCGTTCGAGCCCGAAGGCGGCGCGTATGCACCCGGGCATGGCGGCGGGCACCACCACGCGGGGCATGGTCACGGGCACGACCATGACCATGCGCACGATCACGATCACGATCACGGCCACAGCCATGCATCCCCCGCACACGACCACGCCGACGGGCACGCCCATGGCGATGCCCCCGCTGCCGCCACGCCCCCGGCCCGTGGCCGCACCGTGTCCATCCCGGTGGTCGCCAACACGGGGCATGTGCACGGCCCGCACTGCAACCACGACCACTGAGCGCCGCGCCCGATGCTCCAATGCGTCTTTACCGTTCAGGCTGAGCTTGTCGAAGCCAGGGCGCCCACCCCATCCGTTCGGGCTGAGCCGGTCGAAGCCGGGGCACGCACAGTGGCCGCCCCAGCCGACCGCTCACAGCGACGCGCCTGACGAGACATTCCCCGTGCGCACCGACCGCCCCGCCCCCCTCCCCGCAGCCAGCCTGCTCCAGCTCATCTGGCTCGCATCCCCCGCGCTGCCCGTGGGGGGGTTTTCGTATTCCGAGGGGCTGGAAAGCGCCATTGAAAACGCCGGTGTCGCCAGCGAATCCGCCGTGGCCGACTGGCTGCTCGACCAGTTGCACCTCGCACAGTCGCGTGGCGACATGGCGCTCATCGCCAAAGCGGTGGGCGCCTGGCGCCGCACTGACTGGGCGCATGTGCGTGAGCTCAACGACTGGGTGCTGCACACCCGCGAGACCAGTGAGCTGCGTTTGCAAAGCGAGCAAATGGGCCGGTCGATGGCCGACTGGCTGCGCAACCAGCACCAGGGCGATCCAACGCACATGCCTGCGGTGCAGCACCTGGCCGCCCTGCCCCCCACCTACCCGGTGGCGTTTGCACTGGCCGCCTCCATCACGCAGGCCTCGGTGCGCGATGTGCTGCTGGCCTACGCCTTCGGCTGGGCCGAGAACATGGTGCAGGCCGCCCTCAAGTCCATGCAACTGGGCCAGAGCGCAGGCCAGCGCATCCTGGCCAGGCTGGCAGACGCCATACCCGCCGCCGCCGACCACGCCATCAGCCTGATGGACAGCGAGCGCCAGGCCTTTTCGCCCATGCTGGCCATCCTGAGTGCCCAGCATGAAGTGCAGTATTCAAGACTTTTCCGCTCCTAGCGCTTTCCACGATTGCACATACAGCTATTGATTTGATAGTGAATGACGCCATGACCACCCCACTGCACCACATCCCCCACCGCACCAAGAACCTGCCCCCGCTGCGCGTAGGCATCGGCGGCCCCGTCGGCTCGGGCAAGACCACCCTGCTCGAAATGCTGTGCAAGGCCATGCGCGACGACTACGACCTGGTGGCCATCACCAACGACATCTACACCAAGGAAGACCAGCGCCTGCTCACCGTGAGCGGCGCCCTGCCGGCCGAGCGCATCCTGGGCGTGGAAACCGGTGGCTGCCCCCACACTGCCATCCGCGAAGACTGCTCCATCAACCTCGAAGCCATCGACCGCATGCTGGGCGACTTCCCCGATGCCGACATCGTGTTCGTGGAAAGCGGCGGCGACAACCTGGCCGCCACCTTCAGCCCCGAACTCAGCGACCTCACCATCTACGTCATCGACGTGGCCGCTGGCGAGAAGATCCCCAGGAAGGGCGGCCCCGGCATCACCAAGAGCGACCTGTTCATCATCAACAAGACCGACCTGGCCCCCCATGTGGGCGCCAACCTGGATGTGATGCACGCCGACACCACGCGCATGCGCACCAGTGCGCAGGGCCAGCTCAAGCCTTTTGCAATGACCAACCTCAAGACCCTGGACGGCCTGAACGCCGTCATCCAGTTCATCGAGACCCGCGGAATGCTGCAAAAGACCCCGCGCGCAGTCGGCTAGAATTCGCGGCTTCGCACCCGGAGACTTGGGTGAGTGGTTTAAACCAGCAGTCTTGAAAACTGCCGACGGGCAACCGTCCGTGAGTTCGAATCTCACAGTCTCCGCCAGCAGCTCCCTCATTGAAAAAGCGCCCATTCGGGCGCTTTTTCCGTTTCTGCATGGCCCTGCAACCGCAAACCCATTCCGCTTGCGGTCGATGCCTAAACGCTCAGTGCTCGCCTGCTTCCTCGCTCAAGGATGTCGGCCCGGGCGACGTGCCCGCCGCATCGGACGGGTGCTGGTTCGCGGCTGGAAAGCACATCTTCGTGCCATCCCATTGCTGGCCGCACCAGCAAAAGCCGTCGTCGTTGATGATGCAGGTGCCCGTGCCGCAGCAGCGTTCGTCTTCCATGGTGTGCTCCGCTCAGGTATTTGGTTGGCCGCAGGGTACCGGACATGCGGAGCCCTTGGGGGTTGTGGGGCTCTGCAGAAACGTTGAGCCTAACGGCTTGCGTGCCAAAGCGCCGCAATCGTCCCCAGGCGCGATGCAGGCAAAAAAAAGCCCGCTCAAGGCGGGCTTAACACTTGCATGGTGCAAGCGGGAGGGATGTCGAGGGGGTATCGACGGATAAATATTAGATGGGGCACTGCAAGCCCCCTGTAGGACAAGGCCGATTCCTGGCGGGTCGTCACGCAGGCGCAGGGCCGCGCTCCATGCGCTGCCCAGAATGCACCCCCGGCGTTAACCGCCAAATACCCTGGCTCGGTTGCGGCCTGCGGCTTTGGCCTCGTACATGGCTGCGTCGGCCTGGCGCAAGAGCAGCAGGGTATCCGTCGCTTCGGCGCCCTCAGCGGGCGGCACCATCACGATGCCGATGGAGATGCCGACTTGCAGCCGGTGCGAGTCCACGGCGATGGGCTGGCTCACGGCTTCGACCAGGCGCTCGGCCAGGCGCAGGGCGCCCTGGTCGTCTGCCACGCCGCGCTGCAGCAGTGCGAATTCGTCACCGCCCAGGCGTGCCACCCGGTCTTCCTCGCGTGCCACCTGGCGCAGGCGGGATGCCACCTCGGCCAGCACCTGGTCGCCCACGGCGTGGCCAAAGCGGTCGTTCACGGGCTTGAAGCCGTCAAGGTCCATGTACAGCACGGCCATGCCGCGGCTCTGGCGACGGACATCGGCCACAGCGGCGCGCAGTGCCTGCAAAAAAGCCGCCCGGTTCAGCAAAGAAGTGAGTGCATCGTGATCGGCGACATGGCGGATACGCTGCTCGGCTGCGCGGCGTGCCGTGACGTCGGTGATGGTGCGCAGCGCACCACCGCCGGTGATGGGGATCGTCTGCACCTCCAGCACGGTGCCATCGGGCCGGACCCGGTCGTACATGTGCAGGCGGTCGAGCCCGCCGTCCTGTAGCAGCATGGCCTGCACTTCGGGCGGCGACGGCACGAACTCACCGCGCTCGCGCAGGTGGGCCAGCACCTGTGCCAGCGTGGGGCGTGCCGCCAGCAGCTCGGGCGACAGGTCCAGCAGCTCCAGCGCACGCCGGTTGCACAGCTCCACCACTCCGTCGGGGCCGATCTTGGCAATGCCCTGGTCCATGTGCTCCAGCGTCGCTTCCAGCACGATGGATTTCTCGCGCAGGCGGGCCTCGCTTTCGCGGGCGCTGCGCTCGGCTTGCGCCAGCAGGTATTGCTGGCGCTTGAGCTCCGTAATATCCACGTGGGCATAGAACACGGTGCCATCGGCTGCATCCTTGGCAATCACGCGGCTCCAGCGCCCGCGCGGCAGGGGCACCTCAAACGGCGCCCCGGCAAAGCGCATGTTCTCTTTCAGGATGACGGCGCCCGCACGGTACAGGTCGTCGTCATCCAGCCCGCGTGCAGCCCAGGCGCGGTGGTAGATCGCGTCAAAGGTGAGGCCGATGGCACTGCCGCTGCGGCCCAGGCCGTACATCTGCACAAACGAAGCGTTCACCCACTGGATGGTGTGGTCCTTCGCGCAGACCATCAGGCCATCGGGAATGCGGTCGAACAGCTCGTGCCCGGCAAGCCCCGTGGCGGGGGACGAGGCGTCACCACCAGCGACGGGCAGGAAATGCAGCGCAGCATCCATCTGCCCGGCGCGCCACACGCGCACCCGCCCACCCTCGGCCAGCGGCTGTGACGAAGCGTGCAGATGCAGGCCGCGGTGCTCGAACTGGTAGGGCCGAAACTGCTGCCTGTGACGCTCGATACCGGCGGCGATATACCGGTCGATGTGGCGCATTTCATGCGCGTCCAGGCGGTGCGTGTAGAAGCGCCGCAGGTTGGCAGCGTACGGTTCCCCGACATGCACGTGCCCTTCATGCTCCGGGAAAAACCGCAGGAAGGTGCTGTTCCACGCCAGCGCACGGTCGCCCGCATCAAACGCACACAGCGCAACGTCCAAGCCATCCAATGCGTCGCCGAGGCTCTGGATCGGATTGATGGCGAGTGGCTCAAGCATGGCGTGCGGTGGCGGCAACAGAAAGGGAGCCGCCGGAACTGTGGTGGTGGGGCCGGTGGCTGGCGGGGCGAAACGAGCGGTATTTTGCCAGCGCCCCCTTCGGGAACGCCCATGGGGCAGCGCGTCTGCCTGTTCTGATGTGTGGACGATTCACCGCCATAACGCGCGTTGCAACGCGGCAGCGTTACGGATGGACACCCACGCCACGCCTTCGTCCGCTATCGTGGTGGCGTGGGTTAACAGCGCTGGTGGCCTTTGCGCCACCCTGGTGGTTAACCCGATCAACAGGAAGACAAAGCGAGCCCAAGGAACCCAAGGACCATGACCACACCCCTCAAGACCACTGCCCATGCCATCGCCCTGGCTGCTGCTTTTGCGCTGACCGGCTGCGCAGGCTACGGGCAGCCGCCCGCCTCTGCCACACCTGTGGGGCAAGCTCCGTCAGGCCCCACGGCAGCCCCTGCCCCGGTTGATGCACCTGCAATGGCCACGCCCTGCAACGCCCAGCCTGCGCAGTTTGCGGTGGGGCAGAGCAGTACGGCCAGCGTGATGGAATCGGCCAGGGCGCGCTCGGGCGCGCAGATGGCCCGCATCCTGCGGCCGGGACAGATCACCACCAAGGAATTCAACGCACAGCGCCTGAACCTGGAGGTAGACGCCACGGGCCGCATCATCGCCGTGCGCTGCGGTTAGGCGGGGCGCGCCGCGCGGCCCGAAGATTCACTCAGGCTTTGGCACTGCACACGCCCGACGCATGACGCGTGCGTAGTCAGTCGGCAAGAAACAGCTCCTGCAGGTCGCTCAGAAAGTCGAACCCCCGCTCGGTGGGCCGCACGCGCGCCATGTCGCGCTCGATCAGGCCCTTGCGCTCGGCTTCTTCCAGCGCACGGGCGATGGACGTGAGCGGCAGCCCGGTGCGGGCCACAAAGTCCTGCAGCGCAAAACCTTCGCGCAGGCGCAGGGCGTTGAGCATGTATTCAAACGGCAGATCGCTGCGGCGCACGTCTTCATCCTGCGCCACCGCATGCCCGGCCAGGGCGTTGTCCATGTAGCGGCGCGGGTCGCGAAAGCGCACCTGGCGCACCACCCGGTGCGCAAAGCTCAGCTTGCTGTGGGCGCCCGCGCCAATGCCCAGGTAGTCGCCAAACTGCCAGTAGTTGGTGTTGTGAAAGCACTGGTGGCCGGGGCGCGCGTAGGCTGAAATCTCGTAGCGCGCCAGCCCCGCCTGGCCGGTCATCTCGGTGATGCGGTCGAGCATGGCGTAGGCCTGGTCGTCCTCGGGGATCACGGGCGGAAACTTGGCGAAGTAGGTGTTGGGCTCGATGGTGAGGTGGTAGATCGAGATGTGCGGCGGCTTGAGCGCCAGCGCGGTCTGCATGTCGGCCTCCAGCTCTTGCAGCGTCTGGCCTGGCAGGCCGTACATGATGTCGAGGTTGAAGGTGTCAAACGCCTCGGCGGCCTCCTGCACGGCGGCCAGCGCCTGCGCGCGGTCGTGCACGCGGCCCAGCGCTTTCAGGTGGTGGTCATTGAAGCTCTGCACCCCCACCGACAGCCGTGTGACGCCCGCCGCACGGAACGCGCGGAACCGGTCTTTCTCGAAGGTGCCAGGGTTGGCCTCCAGCGTGATCTCGCAGTCGGCCTCCAGCCGCAGCCGTGCGCGGATGTCGCCGATCAGCCGGTCGATGGCGGCGGGCGAGAACAGGCTGGGCGTGCCGCCGCCAATGAAGATGCTGTGCACGGTGCGGCCCCAGACGAGGGGCAGCGCGGCTTCCAGGTCGGCCATCAGCGCATCGATGTAGCGCTGCTCTGGCACAGCGGCCTGCATGGCACCACTGTGATCGCCAGCGGTTACGCCATCACCGCGGAACTCGTGCGAATTGAAGTCGCAGTACGGGCATTTCTTGAGGCACCAGGGCAAGTGCACGTACAGCGACAGCGGGGGCAGGCTGGTGAGCTGCAGCGTGCCGGCCCGCATGTAGTGCTGGATGTCGCGCACCACAGCGGGCGCGTCATCTGCGTCTGTTGCTGCCGCGGCGGGAATGATGGGAATGGACATGGGAAGAATCCGGTGGGGGAAGCGCCTGGAATCTTGCCGATCACTGCCTGTCGCAGGCGGCAGCGGCGACCAGCACCTCAGGCAGTTGGCGCAGGCCGGTCAGGCCAGCCAGCGCTCCCGCATCAGCGCCAGCATCTGCTGTGCTGCGCGGCCACGGTGGCTGTGGGCGTTCTTGACCTCGGTGGGCAGCTCGGCAAAGGTCTTGCCGAATTCGGGCAGGAACATGATGGGGTCGAACCCGAAGCCGTTGCTGCCCTGCCGCTGCCGGGTGATCTCGCCCACCACGCGGCCCACGGCAATGAGCGGCTCGGGGTCTTGCGGGCTGCGCACGGCCACCAGCGTGCTGACCATGGCGGCGCGGCGCTGGTCCACGCCCTGCATCTGCTCCAGCAGTGCCTGCACGTTGGTGTCGTCGCCCTTTTCGTAGCCAAACTGCGTGGCGTAGTACGCGGTGTCCACACCCGGCAGCCCGCCAAAGGCGTCCACGCACAGGCCGGCATCGTCGGCCAGCGCGGGCAGTCCGGTGTGGGCACTGGCAAAGCGGGCTTTGGCCAGCGCGTTTTCGACAAAGGTGCGAAACGGCTCCTCGGCCTCCCCCACGCCCAGGTCGGCCTGGCGCACCAGCTCGACCCCCAGCGGTGCAAACATGGCTTGCAGTTCGGCCAGTTTGCCGCGGTTATTCGATGCGAGCACGATTTTCATGGTCTAAATGGCCTCTGAGGCTTGTATTTATTGCCCTGAAAGCTATTACTTTTATAGCAATCAGAGTGGCATTGCCAGGGCCTTGCGCTGCAGCTCCACCAGCTCGGCGATGCCCTTTTCGGCCAGGCCCAGCAGCTGGTCCATCTCGTGGCGCGAAAAAGCAGCCCCCTCGGCGGTGCCCTGCACTTCCACGTAGTGGCCCGCGCCTGTCATCACGACGTTCATGTCGGTATCACAGCCCACGTCTTCCACGTATTCCAGGTCGAGCACGGGCGTGCCCTGGACGATGCCCACCGAGATGGCGGCCACGGGCTGCAGCAGAGGCGTCTGCGTGATCTTGCCGGCTGCCAGCAGGCCAGCCACCGCATCGTGCGCGGCCACCCAGGCCCCGGTGATGGCAGCCGTGCGGGTGCCGCCGTCGGCCTGGATCACGTCGCAATCGAACTGGATGGTGCGCTCGCCCAGCAGCTTGAGATCGAACACCGCGCGCAGCGAACGGCCGATAAGGCGCTGGATCTCTTGCGTGCGCCCGCTTTGCTTGCCGCGTGCCGCTTCGCGGTCGCTGCGGGTGTGGGTGGCGCGCGGCAGCATGCCGTATTCGGCCGTGACCCAGCCCTCACCGCTGCCGCGCTTGTGCGGCGGCACGCGCTCTTCTACCGAAGCCGTACACAGCACCTTGGTGTTGCCGAACTCGATGAGCACCGAACCTTCGGCATGCATCGTGTAGTGGCGGGTGATGCGCACGGGGCGCAGGGCGTCCAGGGGGCGGTTGTCGGGTCGGGTGCAGGGGACCGAGGTGTTCATGGAGGTTGGGGCTGTTGGGCGAAATGGAGCAAATACGAAGGAAGGGCGCGGGTTCCGTCCGGATACGCCCAGTTGAACGCAGCGGGTGGCCCAGCAGCCTGGCTATGGCCCAGGTCAACGGGCAATCCGAGCCAGCCAACGCGGCGCCCGGCTGCGCGGGCGGCCGTGCCGTCTGGCCCTGGGGCTGTCAGGCCTTGCGCGCAGCAGACCGGCGGATGGCTTCGTTGATTTCTGCAATCGACCGTTCGATCGCGGCATCGTCGAGATCATCCACCAGACCGTCGAGCGGACCCGCCTGGATGGTGGACGCAAACACGTCGTCGCTGATGCTGTCGGTGGAGACCCCTTGCGTGGACTCGAAGGCGTCGGGTGTCTCCCACTCCAGGGCCACCACGGTCACGTTGTCGCTGCTGTCACCGGCCACGCGCAGGGCATCTTCGACCAGATCCGGCACGGCGTGCGATACCGAATTGCGCGACAGCTGCCGGGCGATGTCGTCATCGCTGAGCGTGCCCCACAGGCCGTCGGAGCACAGCAAGATGCGGTCGCCCTGCTCCAGGTACACGGGCCCGGTGATGTCATAGATGGGCTTGGTGGGCGAGCCCAGGCAGGTGAACAGCACGTTGCGGTTGATGCGGTCCAGGCCCGGCGGCGGCGCATTGCGCAGCTCCATATAAGAATGGTCGCGCGTACGCGTGAGCAGCTCGCCATCGCGCACCATGTACAGGCGCGAGTCACCGCAGTGGATCCAGGTGGCAGTGCCCGCCTGCAGCACCGCGGCCACCAGCGTGGTGCGTGGCGTGTCGAGCATTCCGCGGTCGGTGGCGTAGCGCAGGATCTGGTGGTGGGCGGCCAGCAGCGCACCCGACAGAAACTCTTGCACGTCCTTCAGCTGGGGCTTGGCCTCGCGCTGAAACAGGGCCGAGATGGTCTGCAAGGCAATCTGCGCGGCAACTTCCCCCTCGGGGTGGCCGCCCATGCCGTCGGCCAGCACAAAAAGGCCCGATTCGCGCGTGTAGCAATAGCCCATGCGGTCTTCGTTCTTCTCGCGCCCACCGCGGCGGCTGATCTGGAATACGGAGAATTTCATAGCGGCTCACGCCCACAGGCATGCCCCAAAGGCACTGTCAATGAACACATGCCCGGCCCCACCCGATCAGCGTGATGCGGGTTCATCGGGGCTTGGCTCCGATTCCGGTGGCTTCACCCACCTTTTGCACGTTCTTCTTGGTGTCCGACACCAGCGTGTCGAGCTGCAAGCGCATCTTCTCGGCCACGGTGAGCTTGGTGTAGCGGCGCTCGCCTTCGCGGCTGAGTTCCTTTTGCAGCGCAAACACCGACTGCGGGCGCGAGAGCGGGTCGAGTGCCATGCACCATTCGACCACTTCGATCAAGTTGTCGGAATACACCCCGCGCAGCTTGGTCAGCGCGAGCGAAAGGCGGTCTTTTTCGACACGCTGCGGCGCCTCGTTCGGGGGAAAGCCCTGCATGCAGGCATAGATGCAGGCGCCGATGGCGTAGATATCCGTCCACGGGCCCATCTGCGAATCGCGCCGGTACATTTCAGGCGCAGCAAAACCGGGGGTGTACATCGGACGGATGAAATTGCCTTCCTTGGACAGCACCTCGCGCGCCGCCCCGAAGTCGATCATCACAGCCTTGTTGTCGTCGGTGATGAAGATGTTGGCGGGCTTGATGTCGAGGTGCAGCATCTTGTGCTGGTGCACGATGCGCAGCCCGCGCAGCACCTCGTCGAACAGCGAGCGGATGGTGGACTCCCGAAACACCTTTTGTGTCTTCAGGTCACGCGCGGTGATGATGAAGTCCTGCAGGGTCGCGCCCTCCAGGTAGTTCATCACCATGTAGACGGTTTCGTTCTCGCGAAAGAAGTTGAGTACGCTCACCACAGAGGCGTGCGAGATCTGCGCGAGGGAGCGCCCTTCTTCAAAAAAGCTCTTAAGTCCCAGCCGGTAGAGCGACAGCTTTTCAGACGGCACTTTAGGCAGAAGTTCGCCCGGCGCGCGGGTGGCCAGCGACGAGGGAAGGTATTCCTTGATCGCCACCTGCTGGCCTTCGCTGTCGATGGCCAGATACACCACGCCAAAGCCCCCGGAGGACACCCGGCGAACCACGCGGTATCCACCGATAAGGGTGTCGGGCGGCAGGGGCGCCGGCTTGATTTTTGACATATTTTGCGAAGATGACTCGGCTGTGGGGCGGAACCCGGATAATCGCCGGATCCCAGCTACATCAAAAGTCTAATGCCAGTTTACAGCATGACCGGATACGCCAGCGTACAGCACGGCGCCTCTGCCGCTGGCTCGGAAACCGATGCCCGCACGCCTGGTTCGCGCAGGCTCGGGCTGGAAATCCGCTCGGTCAACAGCCGGTTTCTGGACCTCTCTTTCCGCCTCCCTGACGAGCTCCGCGCGATGGAGCCCGCCCTGCGCAGCCTGCTGACTGCCCAGCTCAAGCGCGGCAAGGTGGAGGTGCGCGCGGCCATTGAAAGCGACGACAGCAACGCGCTGCCAGACCCTCCCGCCCGCGTGCTGCAGCGGCTCAATACCTTGCAGGATTCCGTACGCGCGTGGCTGCCCAGCGCAGCCCCGCTGTCGGTGGCCGACGCACTGCGCCTGTGCGCCAATGCACAGACCGGCACCGAAGACTGGAGCGCAACGGTGCCTGCCTTGGCGCAGGAGGCGCTGGACGCCCTGATCTCTGCCCGCGAGCGCGAAGGCAAACGCCTGGCAGTCATGCTGCTGGACCGCGTCAAGCAGTTGCGCGCCCTGGCACAACAGGCCACGCCCATGATTCCGATGCTGGTTGAGCAGCAGCGCCTGCGTTTCATGGAGCGCTGGAAAGAAGCCATGGCGCTCACCGACGGCACCACGCTGCCCGAGGCCGCCCGCGACCGTGCCCTGACCGAAGCCACCGCCTTCGCCATCCGCATCGATGTGGCTGAAGAGATCACCCGGCTGGATTCGCACCTGGACGAGATCGAGCGGCTGCTGAAAAAGGGCGGAGAAGTCGGCAAACGCCTGGACTTCCTGATCCAGGAACTGCACCGCGAGGCCAACACAATGGGATCCAAGTCGGCAGCGCTGGACCTCACGCGCGTGAGCGTCGACATGAAGGTGCTGATCGAGCAGATGCGTGAACAAGTGCAGAACATCGAATAAGCTCACCTTTTGATAGCGAACAGCGCATATTCCATATGGACTATCCCGGAAATCTCATCGTAGTGGCCGCCCCCAGCGGCGCTGGCAAATCCAGCCTTGTGAAGGCCTTGCTGGAACTAGACTCGCACGTCCACCTGTCGATCTCGCACACCACGCGGGCGCCTCGCGGCCAGGAAAAGCATGGGCGCGACTACTACTTTGCATCCCAGTCCGAGTTCGACGCCATGATCGAAGGCGGCGCATTTGTGGAGTGGGCGCTGGTGCACGGCAACCGCTACGGCACATCCAAGAAAGCCATCGAGGAGCGTATCGCCCAGGGGTCCGACGTGATCCTGGAAATCGACTTCCAGGGCGCCCTGCAGATCCGCGAGGCATTTGCCAACGCCATCCTGGTGTTCATCCTGCCGCCAAGCTGGGAAGAACTGCGCTCGCGCCTGGAGCGCCGCGGCGAGGACTCACCCGAGGTGATCGAAGTGCGCCTGAAAAACGCCGCCACCGAGATGGCACAGGTCGCCAAATTCGACTTCGTTATAATCAATGAGTTGTTTGAGCGCGCCCTTTTCGATCTGAAAGCGGTAGTCCACGCCCAGCGACTCAAGTACGCCGCCCAGCGCCGCGCCCGAGCCGACACTTTTCAGTCGCTCAATATCACCTGAATCCCCGGAGTAAGACGATGGCACGCATCACCGTAGAAGACTGTCTGGAAAAAATCCCCAACCGCTTTCAGCTGGTGCTGGCGGCCACGTACCGTGCCCGCATGCTGAGCCAGGGCCATGCCCCCCGCATCGAAAGCCGCAACAAGCCTGCCGTGACCGCCCTGCGCGAGATCGCCGATGGCAAGGTGGGCCTGGAGATGCTCAAGAAGGTTCCGGGTTGAGGCTTCCGCGGGCAGGCACGCCCTCAAAAATGGCACCGCGCATGCGGTGCTTTTTTTTGCCCAAGGCCGGGCAAAACCTCTTGCGCGCTACATTTAGGGTATGAACGCGGTGCTCATTTCACCCTCGGCCACACCGCCACGCCCCGGCGAATCGGCAGCGCCGGCCAGCGGCAGCCTGTCTGCGGCGGCGGCAGCTGCCAATGCGGCGGCGGCCAGCTTTGCAGCGCTGACGGACAGCCTCGATTATCTGGATGCTGCCAGCATTGAACAGGTGCGCCAGGCGTACCGCTTTGCCGACGAGGCGCACCTGGGGCAGCTGCGCAGCAGCGGCGAACCCTACATCACACACCCGATTGCTGTAGCAGCGCAATGCGCCACCTGGAAGCTTGACGCGCAGGCCCTGATGGCCGCTTTGCTGCACGACGCCATGGAAGACTGCGGCGTCACCAAGGCCGACCTGATTGACCGCTTCGGGCTACCCGTGGCGGAGCTGGTGGACGGACTGACCAAGCTCGACAAGCTGCAGTTCAACACCCGCGAAGAGAACCAGGCAGAGTCGTTCCGCAAGATGCTGCTGGCCATGGCCCGCGACGTGCGCGTGATCCTCATCAAGCTGGCCGACCGCACCCACAACATGCGCACGCTGTCGGACATGCCGCGCAGCAAGTGGGGCCGCATCTCGTCGGAAACGCTGGAAATCTATGCTCCTATCGCCCATCGGCTGGGGCTGAACCAGACCTACCGGGAACTGCAGGACCTTGCCTTCCGCCACCTGCACCCCTGGCGCTACGCCACGCTGTACAAGGCCGTCAACAAGTCGCGCAACCGCCGGCGCGATCTGGTCCAAAAGGTGCAGGCCGAGGTCGATGCCGCCTTTTCCAAGATCGGAATGAAGGTCCGCCTGGCCGGCCGGGAAAAGACGCTGTACGCCATCTACCAGAAGATGGACCACAAGCACCTGAGCTTTGCCCAGGTAACCGACATCTATGGTTTTCGCGTGATCGTCCCCACCGTGACCGACTGCTACACGGCCATGGGCGTACTGCACCAGATGTACAAACCGGTGCCGGGCAAGTTCAAGGACCACATCGCCATTGCGAAGCTCAATGGCTACCAGTCTTTGCACACCACGCTCGTCGGCCCTTCGGGCGTGAACATCGAGTTCCAGATGCGCACCGATGAGATGCACGTCATCGCCGAGGCCGGCGTGGCGGCGCACTGGCTCTATAAGGCGCAAGATGCGGACGGGACGTCTGCAGAACGACTGGGCACCAAGTGGCTGCAGTCGCTGCTCGACATCCAGAATGAGACGCGTGACGCGGCCGAGTTCTGGGACCATGTGAAGGTCGATCTTTTCCCGGACGCGGTCTACGTCTTCACGCCCAAGAGCCAGATCATGGCGTTGCCACGCGGCGCTACTGTGGTGGACTTCGCCTATGCCATCCACAGCAACGTGGGAGACCGCACCACCGCCGCCAAGATCAACAACGAGCAGGTGCCGCTGCGCACTGAACTCAAGAACGGCGACGTGGTGGAAGTGATCACGGCCCCCGTGTCGGCACCGAATCCGGCGTGGCTGGGCTTTGTACGCACTGGGCGGGCACGATCGAAAATCCGCCACTATCTCAAGACGCTGGCGCAGGCGGAGTCCGAAGGTCTGGGGGAAAAGTTGCTGACACAGGCCATTCGCGCGGAAGGCATGGAACAGCTTCCCCCCGTGAATGCCGAGACGCAACCGATGTGGGAAAAGCTTCTGCGATTCACTGGCAACCGGACGCGCAGTGAGCTGATGACCGATCTCGGCCTGGGCAAGCGCATTGCCAGCATCGTTGCCAAGCGCCTCATGGTGCTCATGGCAGAGCACGGGCACCGCCCGAACGCACTGCTCTTGAGCAAAGAACGGTACACGTCCCACGAAACCCTGTCGCAAGGGGCTGTCACCCTTGATGGCAGCGAAAATGCGTCGGTGCAGTATGCAAGCTGCTGCCGTCCAGTGCCGGGTGACAGTATCGTCGGCTACCTGGGCCGCGGCGAAGGACTGGTGGTGCATAACACCCACTGCGGCGTCGCCAAGCGCCTGCAGCACAAGGACAGCGAGCGATTCATCGCGGTGGACTGGTCGGATGAGCCCACACGGATGTTTGAAACCGGGATTGTGGTGACTGTCAATAACGGCAAAGGGGTGCTGGCCCGAATCGCCGCGGAACTCGCGAACGCCGAAGCCGACATCACCCATGTGGATATGGATGACGAGGTTGCACTCGACACCATTGATCTGCGTTTCATCGTCGCCGTTCGTGACCAGAACCATCTTGAAACGGCGCTTCGAAATCTGCGGCGTACGGCAGCAGTCATCCGGGCGATGCGGCTGACGCCGCAGGCGTGACGCTGCAGTGGCGCGCCCCCTGCCCCGAGCGCAACCGATACCGGGGATGCTGGACTCGTTCTAACCCGCTGTCGTAGCTGACGGGTAGCGCACGGCGAGCACCTCCAGATACCTCGTCCCGCCGGGCGTGGGCAGGGCGATCTCGTCTCCCACCCGTGCCTTCAGCAACGCTCTGGCTACGGGGGAAATCCAGCTGACCTGCGACGCTGCGCTGTCTGCCTCATCAATGCCCATGATGGTGATCGTCCGCTCAGTGCCCCCATTCTCACAATAGGTGACGGTGGCGCCGAAGAAAACCTGGTCACTGCCTGCGTGCACCGCAGGGTTTACCACCTCCGCGATCTCAAGTCGCTTGGTGAGGAAGCGAATCCGGCGATCGATCTCGCGCAATCGCTTCTTTCCGTACAGATAGTCACCATTTTCCGACCGATCACCGTTACTGGCAGCCCAGTGAACGGCCTCAACGACCTTCGGCCGCTCATCGTCGATGAGCTGGAAGAGTTCACCACGCAATCTGCTGTAGCCGCTTGCTGTGATGTAGTTCTTCCCTCCCGGCAAGACTGGCAGGTCGGAAGCTTCATCGTCATCGCCAGCCTCAGACTCTTTTGTGAATGCTTTACTCACCTCAAAAACCTCCAGACCGCATCGTAATCCGCATCCTTCGAATACACCGCGGAGCAAGAGTGCACTCAGCACCGAAACGGGTCATCGCCCTTGGCGCGAATCACGTCGCATGAGGAGGAGGCTCCTGAACTGGCGGCTGGAGTGGTCGAGGCAACCGATCGCCCACGGCATGATCTAACACCCAGATGGGTGGATCATCCACTGCGGGAAACGGGGGACAGGCGACGGAACCGGGACGATATGAGCCATTGCGAACTCCTTGAGCACAGGTTCAAAAAGCCAACGTAGTCCGGGTTTCGTGATCGCTGTGACGGAAACGCGCTCGATTGCGAATAGGAATAGGAGAAGCCCGCTTCCACGGACTTGCAGATTCCCGGTGCCGCAACCATCCACAGACGAGCTGCCGAAAAGGAAAAAGCCCTGAGTCTTTTCAGACTCAGGGCTTACCTGTTGGTGCGGCTGGCAGGAATCGAACCCACGACCCCTTGGTTCGTAGCCAAGTACTCTATCCAGCTGAGCTACAGCCGCTAAGCTTCGAATTATAGCATGCTTTTCTGGGATGAGCCTAAAAAAAGCAGGTTGTATTTTCTAGCCTTTCCAGACTGAAACACACCTCGCTACGTCCGAGCAGTGTATGCAATTGTACTGTCATTCAGATGACCAAAAAGCGAAACGTCGGCAGGTGCCAGAAATTTGCCGCAAGGCGTCTGGTAGGGCGTGTTGGACTTGAACCAACGACCAAAGGATTATGAGTCCTCTGCTCTAACCAACTGAGCTAACGCCCCATGCCATGTACGACACGCACCGCGCCGAACAGCTCAGGATTGTAGAGGCTACCTGCGGTGGCTCAGCGCGTTGGATACCAACTTGGACGTGATATCAACGATCTGGATCATCCGGTCGTACGGCATGCGTGTCGGGCCGATCACACCGAGCGTTCCAACCACCGTACCGTCCACCTCATACGGCGCGCTGACAATGGACAGTTCTTCGAAAGGCACGATCTGGCTCTCTCCGCCGATGTAAATGCGCACGCCTTCGGCTTGACTGGAAATATCCAGCAGGCGAAGGATCTGCGTTTTTTGTTCGAACAGGTCGAAAGCGCGTCGCAGATTGCCCATGTCACTGGAGAAGTCGCTGACCGCAAGCAGATTTCTTTCGCCGGAGATCACAACATCTCCCTGTTCCTGGGACATCGCCTCCGAGCCCACATTGACTGCTGCCTGCATCAGCGATGCGATTTCACCACGCAACTCATCCACCTCTGACTTGAGACGCTCACGTACCTGCTCCATGGCAAGGCCGGCATAGTGCGCATTCAAGAAATTGGACGCCTCGATCAGCTGAGACTGCGAATAGTCGACTTCTGTGAAGATCACCCGGTTCTGAACATCGCCTTCAGGCGACACGATGATCACGAGGAAACGCCGCTCAGACAGGCGCAGGAACTCAATGTGACGAAAAACAGAGGCACGCCGTGGGGCCATGACCACCCCTACAAACTGCGAGAGATTCGACAGCAGCTGAGCTGCATTCGCGATCACTTTCTGCGGCTGCTCCGGTGCAATTTGGGGGGGGCTCAGACCGTCGCGCTGCACGGTCAGCATTGTGTCCACGAAAAGCCGATAGCCCCTGGCAGTGGGAATGCGGCCCGCAGACGTGTGCGGGCTGGCAATCAGGCCGAGCTCTTCGAGATCCGCCATGACATTGCGAATGGTCGCCGGAGACAGATCCAGACCGGAAGCACGCGACAACGTGCGCGATCCCACCGGCTGGCCGTCGGCGATGTAGCGCTCAACGAGCGCTTTGAGCAACAACTTGGCACGGTCATCGAGCATGTTCGAATTTTACGGTTGTAATGCGCGGGCGGAATGCCGAGCAGGCGCATCCCACCTGCGAGCAGCCACAAACAGTCGCGCCTTTGGGCTGCTGTGGTGTAGCGCGAAGGGAATCGCGCATCCCGGCACCGCATTCCCGTACACCGGGACTACCGTCCCGTCTTAGTGTTGTAATTTATTGATGAAGACCAAATTCCGCCACGTCGCGCTCATCGGCAAATACCAGGCTTTCGCCACCGGACTCTCAGGCGACACAGCACGCCTGGCACTCGGCGACATCGCAGCGTTTCTTGCGAAACAGGGATGCCATGTTTCCGTAGAGTCAGGCACGGCCGCCAGCACAGGCCTGGCGCAGTATCCCTCTCTCGCTGTGGAAGAGATTGGCCTTCAATGTGACCTCGGACTGGTGGTGGGTGGCGATGGCACCATGCTGGGAATCGGGAGGCAACTGGCTAAGTTTGGCACCCCCCTTATCGGCATCAACCAGGGGCGTCTTGGTTTCATCACCGATATCCCTCTGGAAGCTTACGAGACCACGCTGCCGCCTATGCTGCAGGGTGAGTATGAGGAGGATTTGCGTCCGTTGATGCACGCACGCGTGGTGCGTGACGAGCGCATCGTTTTCGAGGCACTGGCGATGAACGATGTGGTGGTCAACCGTGGTGCCACTTCGGGTATGGTGGAACTCCGGGTGGAAGTGGGCGGCCAGCTGGTGGCGAACCAGCGTGCCGACGGGCTCATCATTGCGTCGCCGACAGGGTCCACGGCTTACGCTTTGTCCGCCGGCGGTCCTATGCTTCACCCGTCGATTCCCGGATGGGTGCTGGTTCCTATTGCACCTCACACGCTATCAAACCGTCCGATAGTCCTGTCGGACGCGAACGAGGTCGCGGTGGAAGTCGTCAGCGGACGCGATGTCAGTGCCAATTTCGATATGCAGTCACTCGCCTCGCTTCTCCACGGCGACAGAATCCTCGTCAAACGGTCAGAGCACTGCGTGCGCTTCCTCCATCCACAGGGCTGGAACTACTTCGCAACGCTGCGCAAAAAGCTGCGCTGGAATGAGGGAGGATCCTGATCATGGGATTGAGACGGATCACATTGCGTGACTTCGTTATCGTCGAGTCACTCGATCTTGAACTGGACGACGGATTCACCGTCCTGACCGGCGAGACCGGAGCGGGCAAGTCCATTTTGATCGATGCAGTCCAGCTGGTGCTGGGCGCGCGTTCTGACGCTGGAGTGGTCCGAGAGGGAGCCGCAAGGGCGGAGATCTGCGCCGAGTTCGAATGCCCGCCCCACGTGCAACCCTGGCTCGAAGAAGCCGGCCTGGCCAGCGAGGACACACTGCTGCTGCGCCGCAGTTTGGACACGCAGGGAAAAAGCCGGGCGTGGATCAACGGGACACCGGCGACAGCGACGCAGCTGCGGGCACTTGGCGATTTGCTGCTGGACATTCATGGACAGCATGCCTGGCAGAGCTTGACCAAGCCTGAGTCCGTTCGCGGGCTACTCGATGGATTTGCGGGAGCAGATTCCACCGAAACGGCCAGACGGTGGGGCCAATGGCGAAGCGACCAGCAGGCCCTGCGGCACGCGCGACAGGCGCAGGCAACGCTGCAGCAGGAGCGCGAGCGTCTTCAGTGGCAGATCGGCGAGTTGGACAAACTTGCTCCCGGCTTGCATGAGTGGGAGGAACTGGAAGCACAGCACAATCGACTGTCCCATGCTCATGCCTTGCTTCGGGCGGCCGAAGCCGCCCTCCAGGCGCTGGAGGAGGACGAAACAGGCGCTTTGTCCGGAATTGTCCGCGCCCAAGGGCACTTGCGCGATCAGGAGCACATTGAGCAGGATTTCGCCGGTCTCGCCGACATCCTTGCGTCCAGCATTGCTCAGGTGAGCGATGTCGTACATTCATTGCAGTTGTATCTGCGACGATCGGACACCGAGCCGGATCGGCTGGCCGAGCTGGATGCCAGACTCTCGTCATGGATGGCTTTGGCCCGCCGCTACAAACGCCCACCTGGTGAGCTTCCGTTATTGCTTGAGGGCTGGAAGACGGAGCTGCACAAGCTCGACGCGGCGGCCGATCTGCAGGTTCTCGAGAAGGCCGAAGCCGCCAGTGCTGCGGCGTACCAGGCCTCGGCAAGGGCCCTCTCGCTGCTGCGCACCAAGGCAGCGCCGAAATTGTCCAGCGCCATTACCCAGGCCATGCAGGGCTTGGGCATGACGGGAGGCAAGTTCGAAGTCGCGATTGGGAAGGCACCGGACCCAGCGCCACATGGGTTTGACGAAGTGACGTTCTTGGTGGCCGGCCATCCTGGCATGACGCCCAAGCCAATTGGCAAGGTTGCATCGGGCGGCGAACTCTCCAGAATTTCCTTGGCTATTTCCGTCACGACATCCCAGCTGGGTGTTGCTCCGACACTCATCTTCGACGAAGTGGACTCAGGGGTGGGTGGAGCGGTGGCGGAGACCGTAGGGCGGCTCATGCAACAGCTGGGCCAAGACCGCCAGGTGCTTGCTGTCACCCACCTTCCACAGGTGGCCGCATGTGCCCATCATCACTTGAAAGTCACGAAGGTACGGCATGCTGACAATACGACCAGCACGGTGGAGCCGGTGCGTGATCGTGCCCGTGTTGCTGAAGTCGCCCGAATGCTTGGCGGCGAGCGGGCTACAGAAACCACCCTCGCCCATGCACGCGAAATGCTCGCGCAAACACCATCAAAGTGAGTGACCGCATGGCCCTCGAAATTGTTCTGATCACTGGCATGTCTGGCTCGGGCAAGTCGGTAGCGCTGCACGCGCTTGAAGATGCCGGGTACTACTGCGTCGACAACTTGCCACCTGAACTGCTGCCCGCTTTTGTGGCACTTGAGCACAGGCACCACGGCAACCGGGTCGCTATCGCCGTCGATGTGCGCAGTGCTACCTCACTGCACCAGGTCCCGCAGGCACTCCAGCGAATGCGCAGCCAGGGCGTTGCCGTGCAATCGGTCTTTCTGGACGCAACGGTCGACACCCTGATACGGCGATTTTCGGAAACTCGAAGGCGGCATCCGCTTTCGCATGACGATCTCCAGCAAGGCCGCCGGGCACTGGTGCAGATCATCGAACTTGAAAGGGAACTCCTTGCAGAGCTCCGAGAGCAATCGCACGTGATCGACACCAGCACGATACGGGCGTCTCAGTTGCAGAGCTACGTGAAGAAGCTGATGACTGCCTCCACGGGTCAGCTCACCCTGGTCTTCCAGTCGTTCGCGTTCAAGCGCGGCATTCCCATGGATGCCGACTACGTTTTTGATGTCCGGATGCTGCCCAATCCGCACTATGAGCCTGCGCTTCGCGACCAGACAGGGCTGGACGAACCCGTGCAGCATTTTCTAAAGCAGCAGCCGGATGTGATGCTGATGCAGCAGCACATAGAACAGTTTCTGGGCCACTGGCTGGAGATGCTGGACCGCAACCACCGCAGTTATGTGACTGTGGCAATCGGATGCACCGGCGGGCAACACCGGTCGGTCTTTCTCGTCGAGCGCCTGGCCGAAGCGTTCGGTGGTCGGTGGACCGCCTTGAGGCGACATCGCGAGCTTGACGGGCGATAACAGATCGCCCGTTACAGCAGTGGTTGCTGATCTGTGCTGGCCAGAAGCTTGCGGATCGGTGCTGGCAATCCGACGTCTGCCCACCGGTCGCTGCAAAACCATTCACCATCAGACGACGGTGTCACGGGAAGACGGCCCTGCATGACCACCGCATGGAGATGGAGGTCACGGTGGGTTAGCACGTGCATAAACGTCGGCATCTCCCACATCCGTACGCACTCTGCCTGTGCTTTCCATTGAGCAGCAAAGCGCTTGAGCCCGCCCTCATCGGGGAATGCGGGCACGCAGTGCATACCCGCCCAGATACCCGTGGCAGGGCGGCGCTGCAGCCACACCCCCCGTTCAGAGTCCCGCAGCACCAAAAGCCACCATGACTCGGCCTTTCGCCGAATCTGGCGGGTCTTGACGGGATACCGCTCGGGGTGGCCCTGTGCGAGCGCCATGCAAGAGGCGTTGAGCGGGCATTTGTCACACTGCGGCGTTCTGGGGGTGCACACCGTGGCGCCAAGGTCCATCAAGCCCTGGGTGTAGCGTGGCATCGTCGTCTGCAGGTCTCGCGTCGGCAGCAGCTCCGTCGCGCGATCCCAAAGAAGTTTCTCGTTTTTCGCGACAGCGAGATCCGAACCAAAACCCAGCACGCGGGTTACAACACGGCGCACGTTGGCGTCCAGGATAGCCACTCGCTCCGAAAAGCAAAACGCAGCGATGGCCCCTGCAGTAGACCTTCCAATACCGGGAAGCGTAGCGAGGAGCTCGGCAGTTTCGGGAAACGCTCCGCCATGCTCCGTAACCACTGCTTTCGCGCACTTGTGGAGATTCCTGGCCCTGCTGTAATAGCCCAGGCCGCTCCATAACGCCATGACCTCATCCTGTTCGGCCTGCGCCAGCGCAGCCACATTTGGAAAACGATCAAGGAATCGCTCGTAATAGCCGAGCACCGTCACCACCTGAGTTTGCTGAAGCATGATCTCGGACAACCAGACCCGATAAGGATCCCGGCTCTGCTGCCATGGCAGGTGGTTTCGGCCGTGGAGCACCTGCCACGCCACAACACGGACTGCAATGTCCCCGTCCGCAGCGCCACTCATGCAGGGCTCGGGCTCTGGCTTGACTCGGTACTTTCGGGAACGAGCGGAAGCGCAACAAGCTGGCTGGTCAGCTCCTGGAGACGGCGCTCCAGCAATACAAGCTCTTGCTCACCCGCTTCAATCTCCGAAATCCGCTCAACCAGTCCACTGGCGGCGTGCTGTATGCGGTCCACCGCCTCGATCCGTCGGGCGAAGCTCTTACGCCGTTCGCGCAGCTGGGTATCCAGCTGCGCGGTAGCCGACTTGCTCCACAACTCCAGGTCATTGGCGGCGGATTCGTACACCGTGCGAAGGCGCATGGCCAGCGCCCGCACCAGTCGCTCGGCAAACTCAGGCTGCGCAAGCTTCAGGGCATTGCCGAGTCCAAGGTACTGCAGGTGGCTTTGTTCGATCTGGCTGAGGTCATGCGTGAATGGCTCGATCTGGGGAGCTGCCGGCACCTGTAGCGAAAAACCGAACTCGGCATTGAGTTGACGGAAGGTTCCGCTCAGCATTGCCTGGATTTCAGTACCAGACGCCTGCGCCTTGTCCATGGTGCTGCGCAGCTTGTCGAACGTCTCGGTGTAGATCTTCCTGACGCCGAGCTTCAGGCCCTTTTGCTGAAGCGTTTGCGCCAGCTCTGCAAGCTCCGCCTTGAGCGCCTTGGCGCCGAGTTGTTGGAACACCTCTCGCAGCAGTTTGAGATGCACGGCGCGCACCGCCTGTATCTTGGCGGTACTGAGATCAAACTCCCGTTGCTCCTGCTCGATGCGGTGCCGCATCGACTCGATGACCGACGCATTCTTGCCGCGCAGACTGCGCAGTTCGGCCATCTGGTCGTCAAGATCACGCCGTCTGATATTGATGACGCGCGATGTCTCGGCGCGCAAGCTGGCGACCCCATTGGCTACCGCAGCACGCAAGATGGCCTGGCGCCGGCCCATGATCCCCTGGGCCAGCACCTCTTCCAGCGCAGGCAGGCCGCTGTGTTCCAGCAGTACGTCATCCGCGGTGATCTTCGCGACCAGCCCTTTTTGGGCAGAGACGGGAACCACCCTGTCGAGCGGTACACCCAGCATCTCGGCAGAGGTACTGCGCTGCCGTTCAAGTTGCGCCTGCACCTGATCTGCGGAGTTCAGCGTGTCCCAAAGCGTATCGATCTTGTTGAGCACGACGAGCCGACCGTCCATGCTCTCGGGCTCGATTGCGAGGTGCTCGCGCCAGATCGCCAGGTCTGACCGGGTCACTCCGGTATCTGCACTCAGTATGAAAACCACCGCATGGGCCTGCGGTATGAGGTTGACCGTCAGCTCTGGCTCCGCGCCCACCGCATTGAGTCCCGGGGTGTCGAGAATGACGAGGCCTTGCTTGAGAAGCGGGTGCGGAATGTTGATGATCGCGTGGCGCCAAAGGGGGATTTCGACCAACCCCTCCGCATCAGGCACCGGGTTTTCATCTGACAGGTCGTCGTGCCAGAAACCAAGAGCACGTGCGTGCTCCAGGCTGACCTTGCGAACCTCTGCCACCTTCTCGATGGCTTGGGCAATCTGGTCCGCATCGCCCACATTCAGAGGTATTTCCTGCCAGCGATCACGCTTCGTACGCCACTCGGCCAGACTCTGCATCTGCAGGCGCGTCTCGATGGGGAGGAGTCGCAGAGATGGGGGCATGCCTGGCTCGTAACCGAGCTCGGTAGGGCACATGGTGGTGCGCCCGGCGCTCGCGGGCATGATGCGTCGCCCGTAATCGGCAAAGAAGATGGCGTTGATCAGCTCGGACTTTCCCCGGGAAAACTCGGCGACAAAAGCCACCATGACCTTGTCACTGCGCACCTGATCTTCGAGCCGTTGCAGCCGCTCCTGGAGCGCGGCGTCCATGAGTTCATGCGAGGACATCCAGTCGGCCAGCCGTTTGAGCTGTTGGGCGAACTCGCGCCGCCACACGCCGTGCTGGTCAAACTGTTCGTTGAATGAAGGGCCCACTTTGCTCCCGGGTTTCTTTGTCGCGCCTGAACTCAGGCGTGCACAAAATATAGCATCGACCGCCAGCCGCAGGGTGTGCTAGCCCTTGGCCCACCGTGCGCAACTCAGGCTCGCTGACAAACAGGGCAATAAAACGTGCTGCGCTGACCCTGCCGCAACATGCGTATCACGGTGTCGCATTCGTGGCAGGGCTCACCGGCCCTGCCGTAGACGCGTGTTTGCGTCTGAAAGTGCCCCGCGGCTCCATCGGCGCTCGAAAAATCCCGCAGTGTGGTGCCGCCCATTTCTACCGCCCGAGTCAGCACACTGATGATCGCCGCATACAGGCGACGCACGCGCTGAGCCCCGATCCGCGCGGCGGCGGTGGTCGGTCGGATGCCCGCCAGAAAAAGAACCTCCGAGGCGTAGATGTTGCCGACGCCAACCACGACCCGCCCACTGAGCAAGAGGGTCTTGATGGGTACACGGCTTGATTTGAGGCTCGCCTCAAACGCTGGGAGGGAGAAGCCATCTGCCAGCGGCTCCATCCCCAGACCGCCCAGCAACTTGACCGCCACTGCATCGATCTCGCTTGCGGCATGAACCACCGCCCCGAAGCGGCGAGGATCGTGCAAGCGCAGCGTTCCCCGGTCAGTGAGCATGTCGAAGTGGTCGTGCACGCCCGCTTCAGGCAAATGATCGCTGAAGCGAATGCTGCCCGACATGCCCAGATGGATGAGCAGCATCCCATCGCTCAAATCCATCAACAGGTACTTGCCGCGGCGGCGCAGGCCGAGGACCTGCCGCCCTGCCAGCGACGCCGGGTCGCACCCCAGCGGCCAGCGCAACGGTTTTCCCATGCGGACAGCTTCGATCCGGGCCCCAGTGACGGCCTGCACCAGGCTGCGTCGCGTCACTTCCACTTCTGGCAACTCAGGCATACAAAGACCCACGGATCGCGTTAGAAAGCTTCGATTATTATGGGTCGATGGCGTTACCACACAGCTTTAGGAATGCCGTCCTTGTGGCGGTTGCAGCGGTCGTTGCGCACCCAGCGCTCGCGCAGACCGGGGGCCGCGCACGCACTGCTGAGCCACCTCCTCCGTCTGTCGAGCGTTCGGCGCTGGATGCCGAGCTGTTCTACGAAATTTTTCTGGGCGAGATCAGCACCCGCTCGGGTGATCCGGGCGCAGGGTACGCGTTCATTCTTGAGGCTGCGCGACGCAGCGGCGACGGCCGCCTGTACCAGCGCGCAGCCGATATAGCCCTGCAGTCCAGATCCGGGGAATACGCCCTGGCAGCTGCACGGGCATGGAAAGATGCGCTGCCCGAATCCCGCGAAGCCAACCGGTATGTCCTGCAAATCCTGATTGCACTCAATCGGATCGGGGAAACGCAGGATCTCCTACGGCAAGAGCTGACACAGTCGCCTCCCAAGTCGAGGATCACGCTGCTCGCGACACTACCCCAGATGTATGGACGCGCTAGCGACAAGCCCCTTGCCGCGAAAGTCGTCGAAAGTGCGGTTTCCGGCGAGCTTGCGCACCCTGCGCATGGGCCCGTTGCCTGGACCAGTATCGGCCGGCTGCGGCTGGCCGCGGGCGACAAGCAAGGCGCCCTTGCTGCTGCGCGCAAAGCGCAGGAGCTGGACAAGGCCAGCGAGAGCGCGGCCCAACTGGCGCTCGAATTGCTCGACGAAAACGTGGCGGATGCCGAAGCGCTGGTTTCCCAGATGCTGAGCAGCCCCAACGAGCCAGAACTGCATCTGGCCTACGCACGTGCCTTGCTCGGGCTGCAAAGGTACTCCGAAGCCGCACGGCAAGCCGAATTTGTAACCCGGAACAATCCGGATGTGCCGGAAGCCTGGCTGATACAGGCCACGTTGCAGCTTGAGGACAACCGCATTCCCGAAGCCGAGACCTCTGCCAAACGCCTGATGGAAACGCTTGCTGGGGCGACCAATGCGGACGTTCGCCAGCGCGGCCTCACACAAGCGTATCTGTTGCAGGCCAGGATTGCGGAAAAAAAGGGCGACTTTGCCGCAGCGGAATCCTGGCTCGGCCGGATCGACAACGTGAGCGAAGTCTTCAGCGCCCAGAGCCGCCGCGCGTCGTTGCTGGCCCGCCAGGGCAAGATCGCACAGGCCAGGGAACTGCTGCGCACGCTACCGGCGTCGACCGAGCAGGACAGGCGCATGAAGCTCATGGCCGAAGTCCAGCTGCTGCGGGACCTGCGTCTGTATGGCGAAGCGTACAAGGTGCAGGTTGAACTGGTGGCCCTGTCCCCCACCGATACGGAGCTGGTGTACGACCAGGCCATGCTGGCCGAAAAGACGGGCCAAGTTGAGCTCATGGAGCAGCTGCTGCGGCAGGTGATCGCCCGCAAGCCTGACCACCACCACGCGTACAACGCGCTGGGCTATTCGCTGGCTGAGCGCGGATTGCGCCTTCCGGAAGCCAGACAACTGATTGTGAAAGCGCTGGAGCTGGCCCCCGGCGATCCGTTCATCACCGACAGCCTCGGTTGGGTCGAGTTCCGCATGGGCAACAAGGCTGAAGCCAAACGCCATCTGGAGGCTGCCTATGCCAAGCGGCCGGATGTCGAGATCGCGGCCCACCTGGGCGAAGTCCTGTGGAGCCTTGGTGACCGGGAGGCAGCCCTCAGGATCTGGAGGGAAGGCCAGCGGCTGGCGCCTGATAACGGCGTGCTCAAGGAAACGCTGCAGCGGCTGGGGGCAAAGCTTTGACCGGTGCGCACGTCCTGTCTCACCGTTGGCGGGACGCCCGTACACGACCCCACGTGCTCGTAACGGCAGCACAGCGCCTTCTTGTCGTCGCGTTCCTTGCGATGCTCTCCCTGGCGATCACGGGCTGCGCATCACGAGCACCCTCAGTCGCTTCGGACGCGGACTTCTGGAGCGGCAGGCTTGCGCTGCAGGTTGACGGGCGGGATGCCCAATCCTTTTCAGCGTTGTTCGAATTGCGGGGCGATGATCGGCGCGGAGAGCTGGTATTGCTGAGCCCGCTGGGCAACCGGCTCGCCCAACTGACGTGGACGGACGGGCATGCCGAACTGGTGAGCAGCGAAGGCCGCAGAAGCTCCAGCTCGCTCGACGCGTTGGTCGAAGACGTCGCCGGCACCCCGGTTCCGATCGCGGCGCTGTTCGAGTGGCTCAAGGGGCGACCCATGGCTGTACCAGGGTGGGAAGCTGACCTCTCCGCATCTGCCGAAGGACGCCTGACTGCAAAGCGTCACACGCCACCGCCCGCCGCCAACCTGCGCATTGCATTGACCCGTTAATCACCGCTTCGACTGCATCCGCAGGATGCCTCACTGCAATGCAATCCCTGTACGACGTACCCGCACCGGCCAAACTCAACCTGTTCCTGCACATCACGGGGCGCAGGCCTGATGGTTATCACTTGCTGCAGTCCGTCTTCATGCTGGTCGATTGGGCGGACACACTGCATTTCGAGCGCCGCAAAGACGGGCTTATCACCCGCGAAGACCTCAGCTGGGCCCTGCCCCAGGACGATCTGGCCGTGCGCGCGGCACGGGCGCTGCGCATGGCAACCGGTTGCGAAGAAGGGGCGCACATTGGCATCCACAAGAGCGTGCCGGCACAGGCAGGAATGGGCGGTGGCTCATCAGATGCCGCCAGCACCCTGCTCGCACTGAACCGCCTGTGGAGTTTGGGGCTCACGCTCCCGCAGCTGGAAAAGATCGGGCTGACGCTCGGTGCCGACGTGCCGTTTTTTTTACGCGGACGCAACGCCTGGGTCGAAGGAATTGGTGAGACAATCACGCCGCTCGAGAATGCACATGCATTGCCGAAGGCGCGGTTCGCAGTTGTGAAACCGGCGGCCGGACTGGATACGAAATCGATTTTTTCGCACCCGGATCTAAAACGCGATTCAGATAGTGCTACAATCTTAGGCTTTGCTGCAGCACACTTTGACTTCGGTCGAAACGATCTGCAACCAGTCGCAGAAGCCCTCTGCCCTGAGGTATCGGAAGCCCTTCAATGGCTCGATTCCCGCGGAATGCACGGCAGAATGACGGGTTCAGGAAGTGCGGTGTTTGCGCAAATGCAACATGCAGCTGATCTCACCGGAGCCCCCAGGGGTTGGCAGATCAGGTCATGTGAAAATCTGGTGATTCATCCTCTGGCAGGGTGGGCAGCAGAAGAAAATTAAGGTTGGTTGCCCTCGGCAATCGACCTGTGTAGGGGAGTCGCCAAGCTGGTTAAGGCACCGGATTTTGATTCCGGCATGCGAAGGTTCGAATCCTTCTTCCCCTGCCAAATTCTTTTCGCACACGGGCTTTTTTTCAGACCTGCTGGGACGCTCATGCAAGCCAACCACCCCGACTTCATGGTTTTCACCGGCAATGCCAACCCTGGCATGGCAGCTGAAATCGCCCAACACCTCGGTACCTCTCTGGGTGCTGCCGACGTGGGTCGCTTCTCGGACGGTGAAGTCACCGTCGAAATCAAGCAAAACGTGCGTGCACGGGACGTGTTCGTGGTGCAGTCCACCTGCGCACCGACCAACGAAAACCTCATGGAACTGCTGATCATGGTCGATGCGCTCAAGCGTGCATCGGCCGAACGCATCAGCGCCGTGATTCCTTACTTTGGCTACGCCCGCCAGGACCGTCGCCCACGCTCCACGCGCGTGCCCATCACCGCCAAGGTGGTGGCCAACATGCTGCAGGCGGTCGGCGTGGCCCGCGTGCTGACCATGGACCTGCACGCCGACCAGATCCAGGGCTTCTTTGATATTCCCGTAGACAACATCTACGCATCGCCAGTGTTGCTGGGCGACCTGCGCCAGAAGAACTACGAAGACCTGATCGTGGTGTCGCCCGACGTGGGCGGTGTGGTGCGCGCCCGCGCGCTGGCCAAGCAGCTCAATTGCGACCTGGCCATCATCGACAAGCGCCGCCCCAAGGCCAATGTGTCTGAAGTGATGCACGTCATCGGCGAGATTGAAGGCCGTAATTGCGTGATCATGGACGACATGATCGACACCGCCGGCACGCTGGTGAAGGCTGCCGAGGTGCTCAAGGAACGCGGCGCCAAGAAGGTGTACGCGTATTGCACCCACCCGATTTTTTCCGGTCCCGCCATCGAGCGCATTGCCCAGGGCTCTGCTCTCGACGAAGTGGTTGTGACCAACACCATCCCGCTGAGCGACAACGCCCGGGGATGCACCAAGATTCGCCAGCTCTCCGTGGCACCGCTGATCGCAGAGACGATCCAGCGCATTGCCAAGGGTGAGTCGGTGATGAGTTTGTTCTCGGACCAGGACAACCTGTTCTGACACTGCTCCGCAAGGAGCGTGTCGGCCGGGTTGCATGCAGGCCTCCTTCGGGAGGCTTGTCTGTTCGGGAACATCACGCAGGCCTGCAGCCGTTGTGGCAAGCAGGCTTTTTTAAATCGGGGTCGGACTGGTCGCGGTCGATCCCATTCAGGAGCCAACTATGAACTTCGTCGCTTTTGAGCGCGCCAAGCAGGGTACGGGTGCGAGCCGCCGTCTGCGCAATTCGGGCAAGACGCCTGGCATCGTGTATGGCGGTTCTGCCGAACCCCAGCTGATCGAGGTGGACCACAACGCACTGTGGCACGCCCTCAAGAAGGAAGCTTTCCACTCCAGCGTGCTGGACATGGAAGTGGCCGGCACCACCAGCAAGGTCCTGCTGCGTGACGTGCAATACCACCCCTACAAGCAACTGGTGCTGCACATCGACTTCCAGCGCGTTGACGAGAAGACCAAGCTGCACATGAAGGTGCCACTGCACTTCTCCGGTGCCGAAGAGTCGCCCGCCGTGAAGGTGGACAAGTGCATGGTCAACCCCGTCGTGAACGAACTCGACGTGACCTGCATGCCCTCGGACCTGCCTGAATTCATCGCTGTGGACCTCTCCACGCTGGAAAAGGGCGGCTCGCTGCACCTCAAGGACATCAAGCTGCCCAAGGGCGTGACGCCCAAGGTCCGCGGTGGCCAGAACAACAACCCCGTGCTGGTTTCCGTCGTGCCTCCCGTTGTGGTGGTCGAGACGCCCGTCGCTGCTGCACCTGCTGCCGACGCCAAGGGCAAGGGCAAGGGCAAGAAGTAATCTGCGCCCGCAGAGCACGCCGGCATTGCCGGGGTGCCGCCGGTTGGCCGCAAGGCGCGCCGGCGCTTCCCCCGAAACGGCCCACGCAAGTGGGCCGTTTCTGTTTGCGTCGTCACATCACGCCATAGCCGGCAAGTTAACGGCGCCCACAATGGCGTCCTTCACACACTGCCACGCGCTGGACCGCGCAACCGCCAGGGCGACCGATGGCGCACGCGCGGGGTCTGCCGACGCGGGTGCGCGCCCCTTCACACACAGATAATCCGTCGCATGATCAAGCTGTTTGTTGGCCTGGGAAACCCTGGCCCCGATTACGAGGCAACGCGGCACAACGCGGGTTTCTGGTGGATTGATGCGCTGGCGCGCGAACTCAAGACCACGCTGGTGCCCGAGCGCAGCTACCACGGCCTGGTGGCGCGCACCACGGTGCATGGGCAAAGCGTGTGGCTGCTGGAACCCCAGACCTTTATGAACCTGTCGGGCAAATCGGTGGCTTCGCTGGCGCGATTCTTCAAGATCCTTCCCGAAGAGATCCTGGTGGTACACGACGAGCTGGACATCGAGCCAGGCCAGGTCAAGCTCAAAAAAGGCGGCAGCCACGCGGGTCACAACGGTTTGCGTGACATCCACGGACAACTGGGCTCGCCCGACTACTGGCGGCTGCGCATCGGCATCGGGCACCCGGGCGTGAAGAGCGAGGTCGCCAACTGGGTGCTGAAGAAGCCCTCACCCGACCAGCGCACACTGATCGAGGACAGCATCGCGCACTCGCTCAAGGCATGCCCGGCAATGCTGGCAGGCGAGATGGACAAGGCGACCCTGCTGATCCACACCACCAAGCCGCCACGGCCGAAGCCACCGCGGCCAGAGCCGGCACCGCAGCAGCCGTGAGGGATTTCCTGCGCCCGCACCGGGCGGGCAGCAGGGCGCATCACCGACATTGAATTGCTATATATTTAATAGCAACAAAGTGATATAGAACGTGCCCTAGCGGTCTTTTTGACCCAAAAATCAGCCTGAAAGCAGGGTCGAGTACCCCGCAGCGCCAGAGCCCGGCAGCCCCAGTACCCACCCAACGGCCGGCAGTCCTCGCAACCCGTGCTACGCCGGCCCCTGCACCTTGGGCTGCAGGCGCTGAAACTTCTGCCACAGCGTCTCGCGGCTTTCCACGTGGGCCGGATTGACGGGGATGCAGGCCACGGGGCATACCTGCACGCACTGCGGTTCATCGAAATGGCCCACGCACTCGGTGCACTTGGACGGGTTGATCTCGTAAATCTCCTCGCCCAGGTAGATCGCCTCGTTCGGGCATTCGGGCTCGCAGACATCGCAGTTGATGCACTCGTCGGTGATCATCAGCGCCATGGCATTCCTTGGTGCGCAGGCATGCCTGCGGTGGTGGTGCGAGGCGGGAAAGTCGTCATGCCCCGTATTATCGGCGGCGGCTCCCGGCGCGCCGCATGCCAAACTGCAACACACCACCGCTGGCGGGGTGTTTTCCCGTTATGCTGTGTATACACATTAATTTCCGGCACTCTTCCCTCACATCTACCGGCATCCATGGGCTTGTTCTTCCTCAAACGGTTCATTACCTTGGTGGCAACCTTGGTCGGCGCATCCATCGTGGTGTTCCTGGTGCTGGAAATCCTGCCGGGCAACGCCGCGCAGATCCTCATGGGGCCGGATGCCGCGCCCGAAGCCGTCGCTGCGCTGGCGTCCAAGCTGGGGCTCGACCAGCCCGCTGGCCTGCGCTACTGGCAGTGGGTGAGCGGCCTGGTCGTGGGCAACATGGGCGACAGCTATGCCTACAGCTCGCCCGTGGCCGAACTGGTGCTGGAGCGCCTGGCCGTCACCGTACCCCTGGCCCTGATGGCCATGGCCATCACCACGGTGCTGGCGCTGGCAGCCGGGGTGTATGCCGCATCGCGCCACAACCGGCTGGGCGATGTCGGCGTGATGGGCCTGGCGCAAATCGGCATCGCCATCCCCAACTTCTGGTTCGCCATCCTGCTGATCCTGCTGTTTTCGGTGAAGCTGCAGTGGTTCTCTGCGGGCGGGTTTCCGGGCTGGACGGAAGACGCAGGGGGAGGCCCTCTCGAAGCTATCAAGGCGTTGCTGCTGCCAGCCATCGCGCTGGCCGTGGTGCAGGCCGCCATCCTGGCGCGCATCACGCGGTCAGCCGTGCTGGAGGTGCTACGCGAAGACTTCGTGCGCACTGCACGGGCCAAGGGCCTGTCGCAGCGCGCGGCGATGTGGGGCCATGTGCTGCGCAACGCGATGATTCCCGTGGTCACCGTGATGGGATTGCAGTTTGCCGAGTTGCTGGCGGGCACCATCGTGGTGGAGAACGTGTTCTACCTGCCGGGCCTGGGGCGCCTTATCTTCCAGTCAATCTCCAATCGCGACCTGATCGTGGTCCGCAACTGCGTGATGCTGCTGGCGGCCATGGTGGTCATCGTGAACTTCGTGGTGGACATCCTGTATGCGGTGATCGACCCGCGCGTCAAAGCCAGCGACATCTGAACACTGCCCGCCACTGCCTCCCATGAGCACCCTGCCCTCTCCTCCCGCCACCGTGGCACCGCCCGCCCGCACCACCGGTCCCGGCTGGCTGCGCCGCGCGGTCCGGCATCGCAGCTTTGTGATCGGTGCGGTGCTGTCGCTGCTGCTGGTCCTTGCAGCGTTACTGTCGCTGGTCTGGACGCCCTGGTCGCCCTACGAGATGGACCTCGCCATGAAGCTGCAAGGGCCATCCGCTCAGCACTGGCTCGGCACGGACGCCTTCGGGCGCGACGTGGCCTCGTTACTGCTGGTGGGGGCGCGCAGCTCCATCCTTGTCGGGGTCATCGCAGTGGGTATCGGACTGACCGTGGGCACCGCATTGGGCTTGCTGGCCGCCGCCCGGCGCGGCTGGGTAGAAGAGCTGATCATGCGGTTGTCCGATTTCAGCTTCGCATTTCCGGCCATTCTCTCGGCCATCATGCTCACCGCGGTGTTTGGCGCTGGCATCGTCAATTCGATCATCGCCATTGGTATCTACAACATCCCCAACTTCGCACGCGTCACACGCGCATCGGCAAACGCGATCTGGGGCCGGGAATTTGTCCTCGCGGCGCGCGCCTGCGGCAAGGGCCCTTGGCGCATCACGATGGAACACGTGTTGCCCAACATCACTTCCGTACTGATCGTTCAGGTGTCCATCCGTTTCGCCATTGCCATCCTGGCCGAGGCAGCCCTGTCGTACCTGGGCCTGGGCACGCAGCCACCACAGCCCTCGTGGGGCCGCATGCTGAGCGAGGCACAGACGCTGATGTTCCAGGCACCGCTGCTGGCCGTGTGGCCCGGCGTGGCGATTGCGCTGGCCGTGCTGGGCCTGAACCTGCTGGGCGATGGCCTGCGCGATTTGCTCGACCCCCGCCTTTCACACAAGCGCTGATCCCTCGCTGCCTGGAAGACCACCACAAATCCACGATGTCGCTCCTAGAAGTCTCCAACCTCCGCATCACCCTGCAGACCCACCGGGGCCCGGCCGATGCCGTGCGCGGCGTGAGCTTTTCGCTGGCGCGGGGCGAGACGCTGGGGCTGATTGGCGAATCGGGCTGCGGCAAGTCGATCACCGCCATGTCGCTGACGGGCCTGCTGCCCGAGAGCGCGCAGGTCACCGGCAGCATCCGCTTCGACGGCCAGGAGATGGTGGGACTGACCGATGCGCAGCTGTGCCGCATTCGGGGCAACCGCATCGGCATGGTATTCCAGGAGCCGATGACGGCCCTGAACCCCGTGCACACCATTGGCCAGCAGGTGGCCGAGCCTTTGCGGCTGCACCGCGGCATGGGCGCGGCGGCTGCGCGCACGGAAGCAATCGCCTTGCTCGACCGCGTGGGCATCCCCAGTGCCGCGCAGCGCTTTGATGCCCACCCGCACCAGTTCTCGGGCGGGCAGCGCCAGCGCATCACCATCGCCATGGCGCTGGCCTGCGGGCCCGACCTGCTGATTGCCGACGAGCCCACCACGGCGCTCGATGTGACCATCCAGCAGCAGATCCTGGACCTCATCAGCGACCTGGTGGCCGAGCGCAACATGGCGCTGATCCTGATCTCGCACGACCTGGGCGTGATCTCGCAGAACGTGGACCGCATGATGGTCATGTACGGCGGCAGCGTGGTCGAAAGCGGCTCCACCGCCTCGGTCTTCTCGGCCATGGCGCACCCCTACACGCGTGGCCTGTTTGCGGCGCGCCCGCAACTGGGCGCGGTGCATGCGCCCGGGCAGCGCCCGCGCCTGTCCACCATTGCCGGTACGGTGCCAGAGCTGGTCGACCTGCCCGCCGGCTGCCCCTTTGCCGGGCGCTGCAGCTACACAGTCGATGCGTGCCACCGCGATCGCCCCGAGGCCACGCTGGTTGCATCCGATGCCGATGGCGACCATGTGGTGCGCTGCCTGCGCCGCGAGGCCATTGACGAAGCCATGGCCGCCACCGCAGCAGCTGCAGTGGAGATCGCGGAATGAACAACCCGAATCTCCCGGACACGACGATGCCGCTGCTGCAGGTGGCCGACCTGGTGCGCGAATACACCCTGCCACGCGAGCACCTGTTTCGCCCACCGGGCAAGGTCCATGCGCTCAACGGTGTGAGCTTTTCAGTGTCTGCCGGGCGCAGCATTGGTGTGGTGGGCGAATCAGGCTCGGGCAAGTCCACCCTGGCACGGCTGGTGATGGCACTGGATGCGCCCACATCGGGCACCGTGCACCTGCTGGGCCGCAACCTGCACAGCCTGCCGCCGACCAAGTTGCGCCAGGCCCGGCGCGATTTCCAGATGGTGTTTCAGGACCCGTACGGCTCGCTGGACCCGCGCCAGACGGTCGAGCGCATCGTGACCGAACCCCTGCAGGCGCAGGGAGAGACCAGCCGCGCAGAACAGCACGAGCAGGCTGCACAGGTGCTGGCCCAGGTGGGCCTGCGTACCACCGACCTTGGCAAATACCCCCATGAGTTCTCGGGCGGCCAGCGCCAGCGCATTGCCATTGCGCGCGCGCTCATCACGCGGCCCCGGCTCATCGTGGCGGATGAGCCCGTGAGCGCGCTGGATGTATCGGTACAGGCCCAGGTGCTCAACCTCATGCAGGACCTGCAGCAGCAGTTCGGCATTACCTACATGCTCATCAGCCACGACCTGGCGGTGGTCAACCACCTGTGCGATGAGGTGGTGGTGCTGTACCAGGGCCGCATCGTCGAGCGCGGCTCGCCCGCAGAGCTGTTTCGCAATGCACAGCACCCCTACACGCGAACGCTGGTGGCCGCAGTGCCGCAGGTGCAGCCGGGCCGTGCCCGCGAACGCCGTGCAGCGATGGCCGCTGCAGCGAAAACCGCATAACGCAAGGGGTACACGATGGTGTAAAAAGCTTTTGCGCACCCGGTATGCCACTGCGCCGGGGCCTCGTCTGGTTTTTGTCTGGTTTTTTGTCTGGAGAGTCCGAACATGCTGAACCGCCGCACCGTCCTTGCCACTGGCGCCATCGCCGTGCCCCTGTCCACCCCGCTTGGCGCCCTGGCGCAGGGCCGCAAAGATGCGGTCACGCTGGCAATGACGCTGGAACCCCCGGGCCTGGACCCGACCGCAGGCGCGGCTTCGGCCATTGCCGAGATCGTTCAATACAACATCTTCGAGACGCTCACCAAGATCAACGCCGACGGCACCGTGGCACCCCTGCTGGCCGAAAGCTGGGAGGTCTCGCCCGACCTCAAGACCTACACCTTCAAGCTGCGCCGCGGCGTGAAATTCCAGAACGGCGAGCCCTTCAATGCCAGCACCGTCAAGTTCGCGTTCGACCGCGCCGGCGGCGAAAAGAGCACCAACAAGGACAAGCGCACCTTTGCCGGCCTGACCACGCAAGTGGTGGACGACTACACCGTGGTGCTGCTCAACAAGGAGATCGACCCCGACCTGCTGTTCGTGCTGGGCCAGGCCACGTCGATCATCGTTGAGCCCAAGAGCGTGGACACCAACGCCACCAAGCCCGTGGGCACCGGCCCCTACCAGCTGCAGGCCTGGAACAAGGGCTCGGCGGTGGTGCTGACCGCTTGGGACGGCTACCGCGATACCAAGGCCATCAAGATCAAGCGCGCCACCTTCCGCTTCATTGCCGACCCTGCCGCCCAGGTGGCCGCCCTGCTGGCAGGCGACGTGGACGCCTTCCCGCGCGTCACGCCGCGCAGCGTGGCCCAGTTCAAGGCCAACCCCAAGTTCCAGGTGGTGGTGAGCGGCTCGCGCGCCAAGACCATCCTGGCCATGAACAACGCCAAGAAACCGCTGGACGACGTGCGCGTGCGCCGCGCCATTGCGGCCGCCATCGACCGCAAGGCCGTGATCGAAGGTGCGGGCGACGGCTACGGTGCGCCCATCGGCAGCCACTACGTGCCTGGCGCGTTCGGCTATGTGGACACCACGGGCATCAACCCGTTCGACATCGAAAAATCCAAGCGCCTGCTGGCCGAAGCGGGCATCAAGACCCCGCTGGAACTCACGCTGACGTTGCCCCCGCCACCGTACGCCCGCCAGGGCGGCGAGGTGATTGCGGCGCAGCTGGCCAAAGTCGGCATCATCGCCAAGATCCAGAACGTCGAATGGGCGCAGTGGCTGTCGGGCACCTACGGCAACAAGAACTACGACCTGACCATCATCAGCCACGTCGAGCCGTTTGACCTGGGCAACTTCGCCAAGCCCGACTACTACTGGGGCTACAACTCGCCCAAGTTCAACGACCTGTTCAACCAGATCAAGAACTCCGCCCGCCCAGCCGACCGCGCGCGGCTGCTGGGCGAGGCCCAGCGCCTGCTGGCCAACGAGTCCGTGCACGGCTTCCTGTACTCCAACCAGTGGATCACGGTGGCCAACAAGAACCTCAAGGGCCTGTGGAAAGACATGCCCGTGTTCGTGAACGATATCTCTGCTCTCTCCTGGAGTTGAAAGAGGACACCCCCCTGAGGCCCTGCGGGCCTTCCCCCCGCTCTCGCATTGCGACGCAATGTGGGCAGGGGGACGCAACCCTCGCTGCGGGGCGGCCCTTGCTCGGTTGCCCGCGCTTGGGCCGCGCCAGTTTCAGGGGCCACGGCCAGCACGTCACGCAGTGAATCGCTGAAAAGCGCGGGAGCGAATCGCTCCCAAAACGATAGCTGCAAGCGCATATTCTGAAAGCGGTAACAGCTATTTTTACTTGTAGAACTCCCACCATGACCGCCCTGCACGACCTGCCCGCCCACGAATTGCTGACCGCCTACCGCCAGCGCACGCTGTCCCCCGTGGAGGTCGCGCAGGCGGTACTGAGCCACATGGATCGGTGGGAGCCGCACATCCGCGCCACCTACCTGCTGCGCCCCGAAGCCGCACTGGCGCAGGCCCGTGCCTCCGAGGCGCGCTGGTTGCGTGGCGAACCGCAGGGCCTGCTCGACGGCGTGCCCGTCACCATCAAGGACAACATTGCCACCGCGGGCGACCCGACCCCGCTGGGCACGGCCGCTGTCGAGCTGGTGCCTGCTGCAGCCGATGCACCACCGGCAGCCCGCATGCGCGAAACTGGCGCCGTTATGGTGGCCAAGACCACCATGCCTGACTACGGCATGCTGTCGTCCGGGCTGTCCACCTTCCACCCACTGTCACGCAACCCGTGGGACGTGACCAAAGGCCCCGGCGGCTCCAGCGCAGGCGGTGGTGCAGCAGCAGCAGCAGGCTACGGCCCGCTGCACATCGGCACCGACATTGGCGGATCGCTGCGCCTGCCCGCCAGCTGGTGCGGCATCTTCAGCCTGAAGCCCAGCCTGGGCCGCATTCCCATCGACCCACCGTATACCGGCCGCGCCGCGGGCCCCATGACGCGCACCGTGGCCGACGCCGCGCTGATGATGCAGGTGCTGAGCCAGCCCGACGCGCGCGACAGCATGAGCCTGCCCGCGCAGAGCATTGCCTGGGGCGAATTCGACCAGGGCGCCGAGCGCCTGCGCGGCCTGCGCATCGGCCTGCTGATGGAAGCCGGCTGCGGCCTGCCGGTAGACCCCGAGGTGAAAGCCGCCATCGAGCAGGCCGCGCGGCTGATCGAACGCGCGGGCGCTACCGTCATTCCCATGCAGCCCTTCATGACCCAGGCCATGCTCGACGGCATGGACCATTTCTGGCGCATGCGCTCGCACATCGACCTGCAGGCCCTGCCCGCCGAGCGGCGCGACAAGGTGCTGCCCTACATCCGTACCTGGGCCGACAGCGCCGCCAGCATGAGCGGCACCGAGGTATTCCACGCCAGCCACCAGTTCCACCTGACCCGCGTGGCCACGGTCAAGGCGTGCAGTGCGTTTGATTACGTCATCTCGCCCGTGGCGCCCAACGTGGCCTTCAAGGCCGAGCTGCCCTCGCCCACCAACGACCCGCTGCGCCCGCTGGAACACATCGGCTTCACCGTGCCGTTCAACATGTCCGAGCAGCCCGCTGCGTCGGTCAACTGCGGCTATACCGCCAGCGGCCTGCCGATCGGCCTTCAGATCGCCGGAGCGCGCTTTGACGACCTGGGCGTGCTGCAGGTCTCGCGCGCATTCGAGCTGATCCGCGGCGCGCAACACCCCTGGCCACAGCCCCCAGCAACATAGGTCTGCCGCGCCATTTGCCACAATGGCGCTTTACCCACCACAACGCGGCGCAGCGCATGGACATCCTCATCATGGCGATCCTTATCGCCACCGGCACCTACATGCTCAATGCCAAAGAGCAGCGCAGGCGCATCGCATTGCTGGGCAGCCATCTGTCCAATTTCCAGATCGAAAAACTCATGGAAGCACTGACCGACGGCTACCTGCGCGCCCTGGGCGAACCCACGGACGAGCGCCGTACGCAGATCTGGAATTTGCTGAGCACCACCGAATCGCAGCTGAGCGAGCAGCTCACCCGGCTGGCTGTGGATTTTTCAAAGGTGGACGAGGAGCGGGCACGCGTGAGCCGCCTGGGTATCGCACTGCCGTTTGCCGAAAAAGTGCTGCCCAGCTTCACCTTTGACATGCGCCGCGCGCTGGCCATCCATGCACAGGGCGTTGCCAACGTGGTGCAGAACACCGGTCACCTCTCCCCCAAGGACCGCGCCTACATGATGACGGCCGAGCTGTTCCTGATGCAGCACACCTGCCACTGGTACTGCAAGTCCAAAACCATCGCCACAGCCCGCATGCTGGCCCGCCACAAGACACCGCACGAGCAACTGGTGGCATCGGTATCGCCCGCCACGCGCAAGGCGTACCTGGCACTCATTCAGGGCGGCTGATGCCGACAACGGGCCTTCACACCCATACACCGTTCACGCTGAGCTTGTCGAAGCGCTGCTTGGTGCTTGGACAAGCTCAGCCCGAACAGTGCAAATCCCGGTGAGTGGCCGCCGCAACGCCCCCATGCCACGCCCCGCACAAACCGACAGCCTCGGCAACCCCGTCACCCTGCACGACAGCGCCAGCCTGCCCGCGCTGAACGACTTCGTCGAGGGCTTCATCGCCTGCGAAGCTCGCGCCGTGAACGTGCTGCTGCACGCTGCCAACGACCCCAGCGCGCTGGTACAGGCGTACTGCGCGGCGCTGCACATGTTTGCCGAATCGGCCCACGGCCCTGCCAACGCGCGCCCGTTCATCGATCGCGCACTGGCGGATGCCCCGCACGCCACGGAGCGTGAGCAGCGCTTCGTGGCTGCCGTGGCGGCCTGGGTAAATGGTGACCTGCCCCACGCGATGGCCCTGCACGAAGAACAGGCCCGGCTGCACCCGCGTGACCTGGCTTCGCTCAAGCTCGGTCAGTACCACCTGTTCAACCGCGGCAACTCGCCCGGGATGCTGCGCATTGCCCTGCAGGCCGCACCCGCCGCTGCCGATGTGCCGTATCTGCACGGCATGCTCGCCTTTGGCTGGGAGCAATGCCACCGCCTGCCCGAGGCCGAGGCTGCTGCCCGCCACGCCATCGCCCTGTGCCGCAAGGAACCCTGGGCCCACCACGCGCTGGCGCATGTCATGCTGACGCAGGGCCGCATCCGCGAAGGAGGTGACTTCATGGCCAGCGTGAGCGACACCTGGACGGACCTGAACTCCTTCATGGTCACGCACAACTGGTGGCACCAGGCGCTGTTTTTGCTGGAGCAAGACCGGCATGCCGAGGTGCTGGCGCTGTATGACAGCCAGGTCTGGGGCGTGGTCAAGGAGTACACCCAGGACCAGATCAACGCCGTGTCACTGCTCGCCCGGCTGGAGCTGGCGGGCGTGGACGTGGGCAACCGATGGGCCGACGTGTCCGACCACCTGGCACTGCGCCTGGCCGACCACGTGTTGCCCTTCCTGGACCTGCAATACCTCTACGGCCTGGCCCGCGCCGGGCGCATGGAGGCCGCGCGCACGCTGCACAACAACATCGCAGCCTACGCCGCGAGCCGCACCGAGGCGCATGAACGCACCGTGTGGCAGCAAGTGTGTGTGCCTGCCGCCCGCGGCCTACTGGCGCATGCGCAGGGCCACTGGGCGACGGCGGTGGAAAAACTGGGCGTGGCCCTGCCCCGGCTGGTGGAGATTGGCGGCAGCCATGCGCAGCGGGATCTGTTTCACCAGATCTGGCTGGATGCACTGCAGCGCAATGGGCAGTGGGCGGCGGTGCAGAACGTGTTGCAGCCGTTGGTCAATGCGCAGCCGGAGTCCGTGAGGCTGGCGCGGCAGGTGCGGGCAGTCAACGCTGCGCTGGACTTGCCTGCTTAAAACGGCCTCACACGCGCATCGCAGGGGCGTGGCTGGAAACGCTGCGCGCCTCAGCGCACCAGCAGTTTCTTCTGGTCATACACCGGCTGCTCCGGCAAGTCCGCCAGGTGCCGCACATCGGCCCAGTCCAGCACCTCCACCGCCTCGCCACTCACCCGCACGCGGTTGAGCCCCGCGTTGGGGATGTCGCTCTGGCGCGGGCCGTCCAGACCCGTGCCGCGGGCGGTGCGCCAGATCATGTCGAGCACGCCGCCATGGGTGACCACCATCACCGTCTGGTCGGTGTGCTGCAGGGCGATGCGGCGCACGGCGTCCATCACGCGGGCGTGGAACTGGCGGGTGGTCTCGCCGCCGGGCATGCCGTAGTCGGCTTCAAAGCGCAGCCACTGGTTCCAGGCGTCGGCGTGCTCCAGCTTCACGTCGTCCACGCGCTTGCCGTCCACCACCCCAAAGTTTTGCTCACGCAGGGCGCTGTCGGTGAGGGTGTCGATGCGGGCCTGCGGGAACAGCACCTGCAGGCTGGGCGTGGCGGTCTGCTGGGTGCGGATGAGGTCGCTGCAGATGAGGTGGTGCACCGCGGGGCGCTCTGCAGCCAAGCGCTCGGCCAGGCGGCGGGCCTGTTCGTGGCCGGTGGCGTTCAGGGGCACATCGACATGGCCCTGGAACCGCAGCTCGCGGTTCCAGTCGGTCTCGCCGTGGCGGATCAGGATGAGTTCGGTCATTCCGCCATTATCGAATGCATACACATTATTGCAAGCAAAATATACCCCCAGGGCTTGTTCCGTATGCCTGTGCAGCTATCTTTTTGATATCACCACACGGCTTTGGCGAAGCCCTGCCACGGCTGCAGATCAGCGCATCGGCACGACGAGAACCTTGCGCCGGGGCTGGCAGCCCGGGCCCTCGAAGGCCGCGCTGTCGCGCTCCCACCCCGGGCCGGGGGACACCTGCGCGCACACCCGGGCACCATCGACCGTGCTGCGCCAGTAGTACCAGGGGGCAGGCGCTGCAGACACCACAAGGGCCAGCCCCCAGCCCGCCAGGGCGATTGCGGTAGCGGCCACACGGCCCCGGGCCGCCCACGGACTGCCAGCGCGGCGTGGCACGGGCCTTGTCATGGCGGGCGGCAGGCGCATCTGTTCCATGACGCTTGTTCCATCACTTGCGGCCAAACGGCAGGTCGGCAGCCTTGCCGTTGAGCACGACCCTGCCGTCTTCCATGCGCACCGCGCTGGTCAGGTGGGTGGCGTCCTGCTGGATGTAGCCCTGTGCTTCGGCCATGCCCACCATGGCGTTGATGTCTTCGGGCTTGGGGGCCTGCTGGCCTGCGGCCTGGGCCAGACGCGGCAGCCAGGCCTTGGGCAGGCGCATGCTGGCGTGCACCGCGCTGCTCTTGAGCAGCGCCGGGCCCCAGGCTCCTTCGGCAATCTGCACTGCATCGGGCACGCGCTTGAGCTCGGCGCCGTATTCCAGCTCCCCCTGCTCGCCATCCACCTTGGCCGACAGCTTCATCGCATAGGCGGGCAGGGCCGCCACGAACTTGGGCACGGCGTCCATCAGCGAGGCGATCCAGGGAGCTTCCACCGCCGCCACCGCTGTGGACGGGTCGGTCTTGTAGGCGTCGAGCAGCGCCTTTTGCACCAGCTTCACGGCTTCGACGTCGATGCGGCTCACGGTCTCGTTCAGCTCCAGCGACTGAAGCGCCACAGGGCCGACGCTGCCTTTGCCCTGCATCGTGGTCACCCACCCCAGGTGGGCGCCGTTGCGTGCGATCGTGACGCTGTAGGACAGGTCCTGAAGAGCCACCATGGACTCGGGTGCGGCAGGTGCCACACCCGGTGCTGTACCGGCAGCCCGGGTAATCGCCAGCTTGCCGATGGTGCCCTTGCCACTGCCGGGCGCCAGCAGCCACAGTCCGTCTTCCAGCTGCACGTGGAACTCACCCTTCATGCCCTGCAGCGCAATCGCCAGGCGCTTTGGCGGCGCGGTGGCCGCCGAAGGCTCATCGTCATCTTCGCTGTGGTCTGCCACGTCCATCGTGAACTCGGGCCAGTCAAAGTCACCACTTAAACGGCTGCCGCCAGCATTCACCGTCATCCGGTAGGCCAGTGATTGCCAGCGCACCAGTTCTTCGCCGTCGCCGACCTCTCCGGCCGGCAATGCCAGCGTAAAGGCGTGGCTGCCGGTGAGGTGGCGCACCGTGGTCAGGGTGGGCGCGCTGACCTTGGCAAACGTCTTGCGCACCTGGTGGTCGGCGCCCTCTGCCGCGATGAGGCGCGTTTCGACAACGGCAGCCGCAACGCGCCAGCCAGCCAGCGGGCCATGGCGCACGGTGTTCTCGACCGTGAACCGGATGGTCGGCGGCGCGGCCGCAGTAGCCGGGGCACCGCTCGTATCCTGCTCGTCTTCCGGGGCGGGCGGCGTCCACTGCAGCACCAGCCGGCCCTGTGATGACCAGAAGCCCTTGGTGTACTGCTGCGATACCAGCACCTCTGGGCCGAGCAGCCTGCCCATGTCGGTCATGGCCTCCTGGTAGCTGCTGTGCGCGCGCTCCCCCATGTACCAGGTCGCCGCGCCATAGCCGGCCACCAGCACCACCGCTGCGGTGCCCCAAACTGTCTTTTTATTCATTGCTATTTGTCGTTAGTGCGCTTCACCCTCCCTCCCACGGAAGAGCGCTGGCGAGGATAGCTGCGGGGCACCTGTTTTGGCGTCCCAACGGGCACCCATGTTTCTCTCTGTTGCACTTTGATCGCCACAGCGCCTGCGATGCGCTCCCTGGCTTGATTCGCTGCGGCTGTCAGCCCAAGGCGTCCGCAGCCATGCGGGCGAAGCCACGGATTGCCTGGCAAGCCTCGCCGTCCATCGCTTCAAGCGCTGACGATCCAGCCTTCCAGCGGGTCCAGCGCCGCAGGCAGGCCGTAGAGGGCATCCGCGCCGTCCGCATGCCGCTGCTGGCCCCACGCGGCCTGCAGCAGGCACAACACGGCATCCAGCATGTCGCCGCTGGCGTCATCGACCATTGCATCCCGCTGCGCATGGCTGAGCTTGAGGCGCAGGCCGAGCCGCGTGCTGCCCAGCTCCAGCGCATTCACAAGGTCCTTGCGGGCGATGAGCCGGTCGGGCGTCTGCTTGGCGGCGTCGTCGCTTTTGTAGCTGCGCCGCGCCAGCACTTCGCGCGCCAGCAAGCCGGGGTAGGCCTCCAGCGCTACGCGGCGTACGTCGCCCGCGTGCAGGCCGGGGATGTGCACCCCGGCATCCAGCAGCAGCGGCAGGCCGGCGTGCAGCATGTAGGCCACGGGCGGGTTCACCCATTTCATCGACGGGCTGGACCCGGCAGGGCCGTCGGTGGCACGGTGGGCAAACTTGCCGCCCACCGGGCGCGCATTGCAATAGGCGGCGAACTGGTCGCGGATCTGCGCGCGGCTCAGGCTGCGGTAGTGCTGCATGCAGGCCAGCCAGTCGGTGGGCCACCCCAGCGTCTGCACCAGCTCACGCGGCAGTCCAAAGGGCAGATCGAAACCGCCCACCCAGTCGCCCGGCTGCGCCAGCCACTGGGCAAAAGCTGCCAGCGTTTCCAGCCGCACCAGCGCTGTCAGCTGCACGCGTGCGCCCTGGCGCTGGCCCAGCGCCAGCACGATGGGCTTGCGACGCGTGGGGCTGCTGGAGAAATCGCAGCCAACCAGGGCTGCGGATGGTGATGAAGACGACGTGCTGACCATGGCTGCAATGTTGCCCGTGATTGCTTCAGCCCAGTGCCAGCGCGGTCACCCCGGCGGCAATGCACACGGCACCCAGAATGCGGGCAAGCCGATCGCCCTCGCCCAGCAAATGCCCGCCAATCAATGCAGCAAACAGCATCGATACCTCGCGCGCCGGTGCCACATGCGACAGGGGCGCCTGCTGCATGGCATAGAGCACCAGCACGTAGGCCACAGGGCTGACCACCGCCACCAGCAGCGCAAACCGCCACTGGGCCAGCCACAGCATGCCGGCGGTGGGCAGGTCGCGCAGCACCACAGGCGCCAGCAGCGCCACCCGCACGAAGTTGCCCATGTAATCGACGAGGATCGGCGACATCAGCAGGAACTTGACCGCGTAGCCATCCACCACCGTGTAGCTGGCAATGAACGCACCGGTCAGCAGCCCGTAGGCAATACCCTTGTGCACCCGCTGGCGCGCGGCCGGATCGTGCGCCACCCGCAGCAGGCCGGGACCACCCGCGATGAGGAACACGCCGCCCACCACGCCCACGATGCCCAGGGCCCCCAGTGCAGAGATCTGCTCGCCCAGCAGCGTGATGGCCACCAGCGACGACAGCAGCGGCCCGGAGCCCCGCGCCAGCGGGTACACCACCGTGAGGTCGGCCACGCGGTAGCCCCGCAGCAGGATGACGAAATACCCCACATGCAGCAGCCCGCTGGCCGCCACAAAGCCCCACTCCACCGCACTCCACAACGGCACCGCGTCGCGCCCCAGATACCAGCCCAGCGGCGCCCAGAACAGCATCATCAGCACCGAGGTAAAGAACGCAAACCGCGCATCGCCACCGGCCTTCTTGGCGGCGATGTTCCAGCCGGCATGGATGAGCCCGGCCAGGATGATGAGGGCGAAGGCGGTGGGGGTCACTGGCTAAGCAAGACGAGCGGCGCAAATGCAAAAAAGCCGCAGCACCGTCGGGGCTGCGGCTTGGTGTGGCGCTGGAGAGTTTATCGATTCAATGGCTTCGTATCGCCCACGACCTCAGCAACTGGCGCGTCCCAGAGGAGCGGCCACCGTGCAAAGGCCGCCCCGCCGCACCGGTGGCGTCCCCCTGCCCGCTTCGCGCAGCGATGCGAGAGCGGGGGGAAGGCGCGCAGCGACTCAGGGGGGTGTCCCTGCTTATGCGCGACCAATGATGGACGCAGTGGCCATCAGCTCTTCGAGCAGCGCGAACGAGACCTTTCCCGACACCGAGTACGGGTCCAGCTCGGGGCGCTCGGAGTACTTGAGCAGGATCGAATGGTTGATCTTGGACAGGTTGACCTGGCCCATCGTCCAGCCCGCAAAGCGGCGCTCGGAAATTTCCTCGTAGTGCAGCAGTTCCACGTCCTTGTGGCGCTTGTCCTGCTGGATGTGGCCGTAGAGCTCGCTCACGGCCGAGCGGCCGCCTTCGATGGCTTGCAGGAACACGCCGCCGCCGTAGCACAGCACGCCGGTGATGCCGCTGCTGGGGTTGTGCTGGCGCGACTGGGACAGGATGGCTTCGATCGCGGCTGGCGATGTGTCCACAGCGCGGCTGGCATAAAGCAGGCGTACGAGCATGGTCAGTTCTTTCGGGGAATGAGGGACAAAAATTCGCGGCGCAGGGCGCTGTCCTTGAGGAACACGCCGCGCATCACGGAGTTGATCATCTTGCTGTCCATGTCGCGCACACCGCGCCAGGACATGCAGAAGTGGCTGGCTTCCATCACGATGGCCAGGCCATCGGGCTGGGTCTTTTCCATGATGAGGTCGGCCAGCTGCACCACGGCTTCTTCCTGAATCTGGGGGCGGCCCATGATCCAGTCGACCAGGCGGGCGTACTTGGACAGGCCGATCACGTTGGTGTGCTCGTTGGGCATCACGCCGATCCAGATCTTGCCGATGACGGGGCAAAAGTGGTGGCTGCAGGCGCTGCGCACCGTGAGCGGGCCCACGATCATCAACTCGTTCAAATGCTCGGCGTTCGGGAATTCGGTAATCGGCGGCTGCTCGACGTAGCGGCCCTTGAAAACCTCGTTGAGGTACATCTTGGCCACGCGGCGCGCGGTGTTGTTGGTGTTGTGGTCGCCTTCGGTGTTGATGACCAGGCTGTCGAGCACGCCCTGCATCTTCGATTCGACTTCGTCGAGCAGCTTTTCCAGCTCGCCGGGCTGGATGAACTCGGAGATATTGTCGTTGGCGTGAAAACGTTTGCGCGCCGCGGCAAGGCGCTCGCGGATCTTGACGGAGACGGGGGTGCCTTCGTCATCCATGGGGGTGGGCATCATGTTGGCGGCGTTAGGGCTGGTCATGAGAACAATCGTAACAGTGAATCGTCAACCCTGAATGACAAAGGATTTCGGCCTCCATGGCTTGATTCATAAGCATTATTAGCTATACATTCGATAGCACCCCTGACGATGACATCGCCAAAGTGCAGCGGCCACGGCCGATACAGCCGGGTACGCCCCACGCCAGCGCAGCACGGGCCCGGGTCAGTAGCGCCGCCCGGCGGCCCACAGGGCCAGCCGCATCAGACCGAACGCCACCCAGTCCAGCGCACGCTGGCGCAGCGGGCGGCCTGCGTAGCGGGCCGGGTCCATGCGGTGGCCCGCATGCTGCATGGCGTGCACCAGGCGCTGGCGCAGGTCCAGGGCAAACGCGGCGTCTTCCACCACCACGTTGGCCTCGCGGGCGAGCAGCATGCTCAGCGGATCGAGGTTGGACGAACCCACCGTGGCCCAGGGGTGGTCACCCAGCGCGTCGATCACCGCGACCTTGGCATGCAGGAAGCTCGGGGCGTACTCGTGGATCTCGACCCCCGCATCGAGCAGCGCGCCGTACACGGGCCGGGCCGCGTGGTACTGCATGAAGTACTCGTAGCGGCCCTGCAGCAGCAGGCGCACCCGCACCCCGCGCCGCGCCGCCAGCACCAGCGCACGGCGCAGGCGCCTGCCGGGCAGAAAGTACGCATTGGCGATGATGACCTCGTGCCGCGCAGCGCCGATGGCGCGCAGGTACGCCTTTTCGATGCGGCTGCGGTTGTGCACGTTGTCGCGCAGCACCAGCGCCGCACGCACGGGCGACGACGTGGCCTCGTCGGCCTGCCGGGCGGCATGCTTGGCGGCGGCGGCGGCGCGCAATGAGCCCAGCGCGGCAGGCAGGCGGCGCTGGCGCGCCTCGCGCACGGCCTGCATGCGCCACCACAGCTGCTCCATGGTGTCGCTGGCCGTCTGCACCAGGCTGCCCGTGGCCTGCACCGCAAAGTCAAACCGCGGTGCCTCCAGCGCGCCGTGGTTCGGGTCGTGAAAATCGTCCAGCACGTTGATGCCGCCGCAAAACAGCAGGCAGTTGTCGACCACGCACAGCTTGCGGTGCAGGCGACGCCAGCGGTAGGGGAGCAGCAGGCCCAGCCGGCCCGGTGGCGAGTACACCCGGTAGTGAACGCCCGCGGCCGCAAACGCATCGGCCCACAGCGGGGGCAGCGCCCCGGTACCCACGCCATCGACGATGAGGTGCACGCGCACGCCCCGCTGCGCGGCACGCATGAGGGCTTGTGCCACCGCGGCACCACTGCCGGTGAAATCAAAAATGTAGGTTTCGAACTGGATGTCTGACAGCGCTGCATCCATGGCGGTGATGAGGGCCGGGAACAGTTCCTCGGTACCCTGCAGCAGGCGCACCTGGTGGTCCGCCACCAGCCCGGCACCGGGCAGCCCGGCAGGCGACCGGCGCCTCACGCTGCGGCTCCGTTGCTGCCCAGGCGGCACGGGCTGTGGCACACGACAGCAGCCATCACCCCGGGCGGTACCGACAGCATCACAGCCTGAACTCGGCAATCAGCGGCAGGTGGTCGGACATGCGCCACCAGATACGGCCGCGCGGTACATCCAGGGACAGCGGGGTGAGCCCCCGCACATACACATGGTCCAGCTGCGCCAGCGGCAGCCGCGCCGGAAACGTGAACGCGCGCGGCGCATCAAACTCGTACAGCCCTAGGCCGCCCAGCATCTTGCGCAGCTGCTGCCCCCAGTCATTGAAATCGCCCGCCACGATCAGCGGCGCTGCGGGCGGCACCTCGCGGTCGATGAAGCGCTGCAGGCGCTCCACCTGCCGCACGCGGCTGCCGGGGATCAGCCCCAGATGGACCACGATGACGTGGATGCGCCGCCCGTGGACATCCACCTCCACATGCAGCAAGCCCCGCTGCTCAAAGCGGTGGTCTGAGATATCTTCGTGCTGGTGCCCGATCACGGGCCAGCGCGACAGCAGCGCGTTGCCGTGTTCACCGTGCTTGGTGATGGCATTGGTGCGGTACACCGCCTCGTAGCCCTCGGGGGCCAGATACTCGGCCTGGGGCAGCTCGGGCCAGCGCTGGAAGTACAGCTGCTCGCGCCGGTGCAGCTTTCGCACCTCCTGCAGGCAGACAATGTCGGCATCAAGCTGCTCTACCGCCAGGCCCAGGTTGTGGATTTCCAGCCGTCGCACGGGCCCCAGGCCCTGCACGCCTTTGTGGATGTTGTAGGTGGCCACCCGCAAGATGTCATCGTTCTGCATGGGCGGATTGTGTCCCATGCGCCCGGATACCACGGGGTAAATCCCCCGTCCAGAGCCGCTCCTGCCCCGCTACACTGTCGCCCTCGAACCCCGGCCGCGCAGTGCGCGGTCACATCCCCTGATGGCCACAGAGAAACCTACTGCTGCACCCTCGCCGATGCAGGCACTGATCGTCGACAGCAATGCGACGTCGCGCAGCATTCTGGTGGGCCAGCTGCGCGAGTACGGGGTGAGCCGCATCGTCCAGTGCAGCCGGGTGCAGGATGCCCGCAGCCGGCTGGAGCACACCGTGTTCGACTATGTGCTGTGCGAGCAGTACTTTGGCGAAAGTGGCTATTCAGGCCAGACGTTGCTGGACGATCTGCGCCGGGCGCAGCTGCTGCCGTTTTCCACCGTGTTCTTCATGGTCACCGCCGAGGCCTCGTACGCGGCGGTGGCAGAAGCCGCCGAATCTGCGCTCGATGGCTACCTGCTCAAGCCTTTCACGCCCAGCGCGCTGTTCGAGCGCCTGAGCCTGGCCCGGCTGCGCAAGATTCACCTCAAGCCCATCTTCGACGCCATCGAGGCCGAGGATTTCGAACGCGCCGCCGCGCTGTGCGTGGAGCGTTTCGAAACCCGCCAGCCGTACTGGCTGTATGCCGCCCGCATCGGCTCGGAACTGCTGCTGCGCCTGGGCCGCCACGACGAGGCGCGCAAGCTGTTTGAAGCCGTGATTGCCGCGCGCGCTCTGCCCTGGGCCAAGCTCGGCGTGGCGCGCGCCCAGATCGAATCCGGTCAGGCCGCCCGCGCGGTGACCACATTGCAGGGCCTGATTGGCGAGGACGCCTCGTTTGCCGACGCCTACGACGTGCTCGGGCGGGCGCAGGTGGAGCTGGGTAACTTCGCGCAGGCCATCGAGACCTACCGCACGGCCAGCACGCTCACGCCCGACTCGGTGGTCCGCCTGCAGAAGCTGGGGATGATGTCGTACTACATGGGCGACCGCGCGAACGCGACCAAGGTGCTGTCGCGCGCCGTGATCCTGGGCATCGATTCAAAGCTGTTTGACTTCCAGTCGCTGGTGCTGCTGACGTTTTCGTACTTCGCAGAAAACGACCGCAAGGGCATTGACCGCTGCATGGCCGACTTTGCCCGCATCATGGAGCGCCACCAGTCCAGTGCCCGGGTACAGCGCTTTGCCGCCGTGGCCAATACGCTGCAGCTCATACAGCAACGGCAGTTTTCCCAGGCCGTCGAAGCCGTGCGCGGCATGGCCCGCGAGATCACGTCGGCCAGCTTTGATTTTGAAGCGGCCTGCAACCTTGCGAGTTTGCTGGCGGTGTTGGCAGTGACGTCCATCAACCTCGACGAAGGCGAGAGCTGGATACGGGCGCTCGGCATGCGCTATGCCAACACCCGGGGGCTGACCGAGCTGCTGGCCAATGCCTGCAACGGGCACGCGCCTTACAGCGACATCGTGCGCGAGTCGCTGCTGCACATCAACAAGTCGGCCGAGCTGGCCATGGCCAAGAGCCTTGGCGGCGACCCCACCGGCGCCGTGGAACAGCTGCTGCGCGAAGCCGACAAGACCCTGAACTCCAAGCTGCTGGACATGTCGCAGCAGGTGCTGCTGCGCCAGCGCGCCCGCATTTCCACGGCCGACGCGCTGCAGGAAGCCATCGACAGCCTGCGCCAGCGCATCGGGAGCGCGCCCACACGCGCCATCCTCGGGCAGGACAGCGAACGCACGCCAGGCGGCGTGGCGTTGCGCGTCCGCACCACGACCGATGATGCGGTGCGGCCCGCGATGTCGCCGGCCGACATTCCGCCATTTGCAGACGACAGCGGCGTGCAGGACGAGTCGCCCGAGGCCGGCGACGAGGCGGATCCGGCTGCATTTCTGAGGCTGCGCCCGCAGGCCTGAGCGCTGGTCAGGTCAGCGCTCAGGGACGCCCCTGCAGGGTCCCGGTGAGATACCGTGGCAACAGCAGGCAGGCCTCGGCGTTGGACGCCGAAAAGCACCGGTCGGCAGCCTGCTGCCAGGCAAGCCAGCAAAAGTCGTCGTGCTCGCGCGGGTTAAGCACCACGGGTGTCCCAGGCGGCACACACAGGCCAAACACCCGTTCGCGGTTGCGCACCACACCGGGCGCATAGCGGTGCAGCCACTGGGGCCAGATGTCGTAATGGTTCTCCAGGTACCAGTCGGTCAGCACGCAGCCCGGCCCGCGTGCATCCATGCCTGTTTCCTCGGCCACCTCGCGGGCAGCGGTCACCTCAAAGGGCTCGTCTGCGTAATCCTTGCTGCCGGTCACCGACTGCCAGTGCCCGTCACCCCCCGTGCGCCGGATCAGCAGCACATCCAGGGCCGCCGTGTGGATGACGACCAGCACGGATTCGGGCAGCTTGAACGGGCGACCGCCCGAGACACCTTCAGCCGCTTGTGCAGCCGGAGTGGGTGGCGTGGGGGAGCCCATGGTGCCTCTGGAGCGAACGGAGCGAGCGGCGCACACTGCAGCAGGCGCGCGTTGCTCAGTGACCGCCGCCGGACCCGGCCTTGGGTGACGCGGACGCGGGCGACGTACGGATGGATGGCACGGGCGGCGGTAGCTCCTTGGCCTGCAGCGCACGGGCCTGCACCACCAGCTGGTTGTGCGCATCCAGGAAGGCAGCGGCAATCACCTTGCCTTCGTTCGTATTGCTCCAGCCCGCGCCCGCAGCGCCACCCAGCTTGCCAAACACAAGCCCGCCCACGCCCAGGTCGGTGGTGCGCGCCGAGCCCGTGGCCGCTGCCACCTGCTCGGTCGTCTCGTTGTCGGACAGGAGCAGCGCGGTCTGCGCCTCCTTGAACTTCACCTGCTCCACCAGGCCTGCCAGCCCGGCGATGTCGCGCAGCACAGGCACCATGGCAATCACGCCCGCCAGCCCGCGCCCGGCATCCTGCTCGCTGAAAGTCAGGCTCGGCGTCAGCGTGTACTGGGCCTCGTAGCCGCGGCCCTTTTGCACGGTGGACTTTTCCTTGCGCAGGACGCCCGCCTCCTTGAGGTCCTGCTCACGCACCGTACCTTGCAGGCCGGCTGCGCGGTCCACCACACGAAAGCAGCCGCTTTGCTGCGCCAGCAGCTTGACCAGAGGGACCGGCGACGCGGGCAGGTTGTAACCGCTGCCCATGGCGTATCCGTGCGGGTTTTCGGCCAGCGCCAGCGTGGCCACCGGGGCCTCGCAGCGCACCAGCTCACGCGCGCCGTTCTGCGCGCCCTGCGGGCCGGCCGAGCCCGTGACGACCGAGCCGCCCTGCCCCAGCTCGGTCTTTTTCTCGCCACAGCCAGCAGCCGCCACCAGCGTCACCGCCAGGAGGACAGCCCCGGCAACCCGAAAACTCGACAGGTCCTGCATGAACAGCACTCCCTAGGGTGCCGCCCCCGGCGCCATGCGCTGGAACGGCCATTGAAAAAGGCGGCGCGGACACCCAGAACCTGTTCTGAGACCGGGCCGCCCGAGGCGAACAGGGGCGTGGCCGGGGCAGGCAGGCGCCCGCCGCAGCCACAGGTGGATCAGCCCGCGGCCTTCACGCCATCGGGGTTGCGCAGGCGGATGTGCAGTTCGCGCAGCTGCTTTTCGTCCACGGGGCTTGGCGCCTGGGTCAGCAGGTCCTGCGCGCGCTGTGTCTTGGGGAAGGCAATCACGTCACGGATGGACTCGGCACCCGTCATCAGCGTGATCAGGCGGTCCAGGCCGAAGGCCAGACCACCATGCGGGGGCGCGCCGTACTGCAGGGCATCCAGCAGGTAACCGAACTTGGCCTTGGCGTCCTCGGGGTTGATCTTGAGCGCGGTGAAAACCTTGCTTTGCACGTCTGCGCGGTGGATACGCACGGAGCCACCGCCCAGCTCCCAGCCGTTGAGCACCATGTCGTAGGCCTTGGCAAGGCACTTGCCCGGATCGGTATCCATCAGGTCCTCGTGACCATCCTTGGGGCTGGTGAAGGGGTGGTGCACCGCGGTCCAGCGGTCTTCTTCCTCGTCGTGCTCGAACATGGGGAAGTCCACCACCCACAGTGGCGCCCAGCGGTTTTCGAACAGGCCGTTCTTCTTGCCGAACTCGCTGTGGCCGATCTTGAGGCGCAACGCGCCAATCGCGTCGTTGACGATCTTTTCCTTGTCTGCGCCAAAGAACAGCAGGTCACCGTCTTGTGCGCCCGAGCGCTTGAGCACTTCGGCCAGCGCAGCGTCGTGAATGTTCTTGACGATGGGCGACTGCAGGCCATCGCGGCCCTTGGCCAGTTCGTTGACGCGGATGTAGGCCAGGCCCTTGGCACCGTAGATCTTGACGAACTCGGTGTAGGCGTCGATCTCGCCGCGGCTGATGCCGCCGCCTTCGACCGAACCGCCCGGCACGCGCAGGGCCACCACGCGACCACCCTTCATGTTGGCAGCGCCCGAGAACACCTTGAAATCCACGTCCTTCATCACGTCGGTCAGCTCGGTGAACTCGAGCTTCACGCGCAGGTCGGGCTTGTCAGAGCCGAAACGGTGCGCGGCTTCCTGGTACGTCATGATCGGGAATTCGCCCAGATCCACGCCCAGCTGGGTCTGGAACACCTCGGCGATCATGCGCTGAAAGATGGCCCGGATTTCCTCTTCACCCAGGAACGAGGTTTCGCAGTCGATCTGCGTGAACTCGGGCTGACGGTCGGCACGCAGGTCTTCGTCGCGGAAGCACTTGGTGATCTGGTAGTACCGGTCGTAGCCCGCCACCATCAGCATCTGCTTGTACAGCTGGGGCGACTGGGGCAGTGCAAAGAAGTGGCCGTCGTGCACGCGGCTGGGCACGAGGTAGTCGCGTGCGCCTTCGGGCGTGCTCTTGCCCAGCATGGGCGTTTCGATATCGATGAAGCCTTCCTTGTCCAGGAAGTTGCGCACCTGGATCGACGTCTTGTAGCGCAGCATCATGTTGCGCTGCATGTGCGGGCGGCGCAGGTCCATCACGCGGTGCGTGAGGCGCGTGGTTTCCGACAGGTTCTCGTCGTCCATCTGGAACGGAGGCGTGACCGACGGGTTGAGCACGTTCAGCTCGTGGCAAAGGACTTCGATCTTGCCGCTCTTGAGGTTGTCGTTGGTCGTGCCGTCGGGGCGGGCGCGCACCAGGCCCTTGACCTGCACGCAGAACTCGTTGCGCACCTCTTCGGCCACCTTGAACATCTCGGCACGGTCAGGGTCGCACACCACCTGCACGTAGCCTTCGCGGTCGCGCAGGTCGATGAAGATCACGCCGCCGTGGTCGCGGCGACGGTTCACCCAGCCCGACAGGGTTACGGTTTGGCCCAGGAGGGCTTCGGTCACAAGACCGCAGTAGTGGGAACGCATGGCCATGGGAAGTTTCCGGCGCCGCTGTGGCGCATTAGGAGAAGCAAAAGAGTGTTACTTGGGGGACACGAGGGTGGGGTCGGCTGGAGCCACCACACCCATGGAGACGATGTACTTGAGCGCAGAGTCCACGGTCATGTCGAGTTCGACACAGTCGCTCTTGCGCACCATCACGAAATAGCCGCCGGTGGGGTTGGGCGTCGTGGGCACGTACACGCTGACGAACTCGTCACGCAGGTAGGCTGCCACCTCGCCGCTCGGAGCGCCGGTCACGAAGGCAACCGTCCAGACGCCCTCGCGTGGCCACTGCACCAGCACGGCCTTGCGAAACGCATTGCCGCTTTCCGAAAAGAGGGTGTCCGATACCTGCTTGACGCTGGAATAGATGGAGCGCACCACCGGAATGCGGTGCACCACCGCATCGCCCCACTGCACGAGCTTGCGGCCCGCAAAGTTGCTGGCCACTGCGCCCACCACCAGCAGGATGACGAGCGTGAGCACCACCCCGAAGCCCGGCACGTGAAAACCGATCAGGCGGTCAGGGTGCCAGGCCAGCGGAAGGATCTGCAGGGTCTGGTCGAGGGTCGTGACGATCCAGTTGAGCACCCAGGCCGTAATGACCCCGGGCACGATCACCAGAAGGCCGGTCAACAGCCATTTGCGCAAGGCGGACATGGAAACGGCTTCAGTTCGTCGTTGTGGTGGAAGAAGTGCCGCCAGCGCTTGCTGCACTTGCGCTAGGCGCTTCTTTTTTAGGAGCATCTGCGGTGCTTGCAGCTGCGCTGGAATCGGGCTTGGCATCCGCCTTTGCGTCGGTCGCCGGGGCCGCCGTGCCACCGCTTCCGCCGCGGAAATCCGTCACATACCAGCCTGAGCCCTTGAGCTGGAAGCCGGCCGCAGTGACCTGCTTGGAAAAAGCCTCGGCACCGCAGGCAGGGCACACGGTGAGCTGGGGATCGGAGATTTTTTGCAGCACATCCTTGGCATGGCCGCAGGAGCCGCATTTGTAGGCGTAAATAGGCATGTCAGCGTATGGAGGGAAAGTGGGAGGGTAGGGACAGCCCATTACTGGACCATCCCCCCCTAAGAACCGTGCGTGCGACTTTCACCGCACACGGCTCAAGCACAACTTAGTCCAGCAATAAGCAAAACACGCGATTTTACTCTACGCGCCTTTCTTATCCTGAACCCTAAGCCTTGTTGAGGCCGGCTTCGCGACCGGCAACCCAAGGGCATGCAACCTCTGATGGCACACCGGGTGCAGGAGCACCCGGTTAGACATAGCGTCCGACCCGCCATTCACCTTGTAAACAATGTGATGATCGTGCCAACCGCCTTCATGATCGAGCGGTTCTGTGCAGAGTGCACAGCGCCCGTCCTGGGAGATATACAGCATTGACGCTTCGTAACGATGGCGCAGGCTCTTTGCCGTGCGTTTCGTCCGCAACATCTCTCCATACTCCTCCCAGACAGGATCAAAGGGGTTGTAGTCTCCTTTGATCTTTTCATGCCTTTCAATCACTGTGTCGCTTAATCGCGCCAACCGTTTCATGATCGGTTCGTCTTCTGTACCTACTTTGGCTGCGAACTCTGTCCTTTCACCAATGACCTTCCAGTAACGTTGGGTGCACCAGCTTGGGGATTTCTTCGGATGTCGCCTCCTCGCCCAGCGGACAAGCCGCCAGTAGATGAGGTAGTCCATCCGACTGAACGTCTCTTTCGCGACCACCGGTTGGTGATACCTAGCCCATCCCCGAAGGATTGGGTTAAGTTGCGCGATGAGATCCTCCTGTTTTGTCGATAGATGCGTCCTTACGATTTCCGATACCTTGCGATAGAACGCTTTCACGTTTTTCTTGCTCGGCTTGATTAGCAGCTTTCCACGGTATTTGCGGAAATTCCATCCAAGGAAATCGAAGCCTCGGTCAATGTGCGTGACGCAGGTCTTTTCCAGCGATAGCCGCAGTCCTCGTTTTGCAAGGAATGCTTCTACCCATGGTCGGACTTCAATCTCTAACAGCTCTCGTGAGCTCCCAGTGATGACGAAGTCGTCCGCGTAGCGGACCACATTTACTTTGGCTCTACGGGCTTTCACAACACCCAGCCGCGCGTTTAAGTGCGCGGCGAGTCCCGTTTCCAACCCATTCAGAACGCAATTCGCCAGGGTTGGCGAAATGACACCACCTTGCGGTGTTCCCTCATCTGTCGGCGAGATGCGACCCTGATGGACCACTCCGGCTTTCAACCATTTCCGTAGCACTTCCCTGTTCATGAGAACACGGTCGAGCATCCAGTCATGGTTGATATGGTCGAAGAACCCCTGAATGTCGGCTTCCAGTACCCATTCGGCCGAGGCCTTCTGGGACAAGGAAACGAACAACTGGCTCATGGCATCGTGCGTTGAGCGCCCAGTCCGAAAGCCGTAGCTGTTCGGGTCGCTGGTGCTCTCTGACACTGGTTCCAATGCCAGTAGGAACAACGCCTGCATGGCCCTGTCAAACATGGTCGGAATGCCAAGCGGCCTTTCCTTCCCGTTTGCTTTGGGAATGTAGACCCGCCGCAAGGGCTGCGGTTTGTACCCTCGAAGATTCTTCAACCGACCGATCGCCGCCCATTTGGAGGCAGGCGAATCCCAAAGTTCGCGATCGACGCCACTCGTTCGTTTGCCTTGGTTTTCGGTCACTCGTCTCACGGCCAGCGCTCTGGCCGAGAACGAGTGAGTTAGAGACCTTTGCAGCGCTTTCACGCGGCGCCAGTCTTTTTCTTGCGTAGCCTTCGCTAGACGGGTCTGCGTCGTCCGCACGTTCCGCGCCACTAGACCCCAATCGATGGAGTGCCAGTCTTGCGGTTCGCGTGAGGACGCAGACTCGTCGCGCGAAGCGACGTGTTTTCTCATGCTTTCCTCCAGGTTGAACCCCTGGAGACGCACACCTCCCCCGAAGGGGAATTGCATCCCTTCGGGGTCAGTTTGAACTTAGTCAGTCGTGTAACGACGATTGCACCACGCGGAAGTCAGCACGCTTTCGCGTCAGGGCACGGGCCCCTATGCCACCCATTACAGGTAACCATTCGCTTTCTCCGCTATCCCATACCCCCTCATCCAACAGGTCGTCTCGCGACTTCCCTGCCCTTGCGCAGAGCGCTTGGGCGGACAGTGGGGCTTACCACGTTCCCTGCCTTGCCGACGAATGACAACTTGCGTTGTTTACGTCTATCCGTTTAGGGCTCATCTCTCCAGGGGCTGCATGTGTGACGACGAACACCTAGTTTTGACAGGTGATGCCAGCAGCGGACCGTTTGGTTACGGCCTATCAGCAGATTTGGCCGCTCAATTGTTACCCTGGTTCAAACGATGATTCACTTATGTTGCCCATGCGGAACTAGCCTAGCGTCCTATATCACCTCTGCTGGCGATGGTCCTGACGCCCCCCTCGCAGGGGACCCCAGCCGTGTTACGGGGACGCATTGTCGAGCGGGCTTCACACGGAGACGTTACCGTCCCCGCATGCCACTCTAGGCTACTCATGGTCGTACAAGAGGTCACAGCACTTCGGACGAAGGTGTGACAAGGCAAAACAGAGCAGAGCACTCTGAGAGTCAGAGATGCGCAGCGCAATTTACAAGGTGACCAATCCGTGGACGGATTTGGTCATCCCATTGGCGAGTTCCGCTTGTGGCGGACTCGTCGGCAAGTTGCGCGAGCGCCACAGACGGCATCACTGCCGCGATGAAAGCAGGTTTAACCCTGCATTGCAGTCGGTTTTACCCGCTGCAATTATCAAAACCGCAACTAGGTTGCGGTCTGTAGAGGACCGTTTTACCGGCTCTCAATCTCTAAATAAAAGCACCGTAAGTGCTTGATTTAATTGCTAATTATTTAGTGAGGCTAGCTACCTCTCTCAGAGCAACACGTTACGTGTCGCACCAAAACCCTCAATTATAGGCGGCATGCCCCTGCGCAAGCCCTGCCGGTGCAGGGCCCCGGTGTCAGGTGGGTGCACTGCCTTCGTAGTGCGTGACATGGCCCTTGTGGTCGTCGATGAACTGGGGGGCCAGCGAGCCGGCCAGCATGCCCACGAGCGCGGCCAGCAGCCCGGCCAGCTGCTGCGGGAACGCTTCCGACAGCATGGGGCTGGCCACAAACAGCAGCCAGACGCCCAGGCCCATCACCACGGCCAGCAAAGCCCCCTGGGTGGTGGCACGCTTCCAGTACAACCCGAATACCAGCGGCACGAAGGCACCCACCAGCGGCACCTGGTACGCACCCGACACCAGGTCATAGATGGACGTGCCTTGCATGGTGATGGCATACATCAGCACGCAGGCCGTGAACACCAGCACCGAGATCCGCATGGCCTTGAGCGTCTGCGCGTCGGTCATGCCCGGGCGCAGGTTGTGCAGGATGTTTTCGACGAACGTGGTGGACGGCGCCAGCAAGGTGGCAGATGCCGTGGACATGATGGCCGACAGCAGCGCGCCAAAGAAGGCCACCTGCAGCACCAGCGGCATGCGCTCCATCACCAGGGTGGGCAGCACTTTTTGCGGATCGTCCTTGAGCAGCGCCTGGGTTGCTTCGGGCATCACCAGCAGGGCGGCCGTCACGATGAACATGGGCACGAAGGCGAACAGCAGGTAGAGCGTGCCGCCGATGATCGGACCCTTGCGGGCGGTCTCTGCGCTGTTGGACGACATCACGCGCTGGAACACGTCCTGCTGCGGGATGGAGCCCAGCATCATGGTGATGGCGGCAGCGAAGAAGAACGTCCATTCCTTCAGACCGCCCGTGGGGAAGAACTGGAACTTGCCCTCACGCGCCGCATAGTCGATAACCTTGCCCGCACCGCCTGCCAGATCAGCCGCGAACCATGCCACGGCAAAGAGGCCGACGGTAATAACGATCATTTGCACGAAATCCGTCATCGCCACCGACCACATGCCTCCATACAGCGTGTAGATCAGCACTACGGCCGTGCCGATCACCATGCCCATCGTGATGGACACCGCGCCTTGTGTCAGCAGGTTGAACACCAGGCCCAAAGCGGTGATCTGCGCTGCCACCCAGCCCAGGTAGCTGCACAGGATGACCGCGGAGCAGATCACCTCGATCACGCGGCCGTAGCGCTGGCGGTAGTAGTCACCCAACGTGATGAGGTTCTTGCGGTAGAGCTTGTAGGCAAAAAAGACGCCCACCAGGATCAGGCACATGGAGGCGCCAAACGGGTCCTCCACCACGGCGCCCAGGCCGCCTTCCACGAATTTGGCCGACACACCCAGCACGGTTTCCGACCCGAACCACGTGGCAAAGGTGGTGGCAATCACCACTGCCAACGGCAGGCTGCGGCCCGCCACCGCATAGTCGGCCGTGTTGTGAACGCGCCGCGCGGCATACAGCCCCACGGCGATCGAGATCAGCAGGTACACAACGATGAATGTCAACAGCATGGCGCCGCTCCGAAGATCCAAGGGTGTTGCAAGAAAAGTGCGCACACGGTACCGGACTCGGTCTCTAGGTCCGGCGGCCTGCGCACAGCGGGGCTCGGCGCAAGCCAGGCTTACAGATTCAGGCGCAAAGCGGGTTTCGTGGATGGCCAGCGCATTACGCACGCAGCGCCACGCAGCCCACCACCAGCCCCCCGATGCCTCCAGAACCTGCAGGCTCAGGACCCGCACCCAGTCCCTGCCACAAAACGTAACGAATAGCGCTGGGGATTATGAATGCAACTTCCGGACCACGGGCGCAAGCCCGTTCCCGGCGAGGCACAAATCGTGTGGCGCGCGGCCCACAGCTACAGCGGGGCTGTACTCAGCCTCCAGGCTGTATGACCCTGCCGCTTTCAGAAGATGCGCAGGCGCACGAAAAACTGCATCACCAGCAGGCCGAGGACAAACCCGACACCGCCATAGATGATGGCTTGCAGGAGACGGTTCGTGCGGTGCTGGGCATCGAGAAGCTCGCGCACCACCTGGTTCTGGCCATCCAGCGGCTTGCGCTGGCGCAGCGCGTCGTACAGCAGGCGCGGCAACTCCGGAATCAGCTTGGCGTAGTGCGGCGCCTCGGCCCGCAGTTCGCGCCACATGCGCTGTGGCCCCATCTGTTCAAGCATCCACTTTTCGAGAAACGGCTTGGCGGTACTCCACAGGTCCAGCTCGGGGTCCAGCTCGCGGCCCAGACCTTCGATATTGAGCAAGGTTTTCTGCAAAAGCACCAGCTGCGGCTGGATCTCGACATGGAAGCGCCGGGACGTCTGGAACAGGCGCATAAGCACCAATCCCAGCGATATTTCCTTGAGCGGCCGGTCAAAATACGGCTCGCACACGGCGCGGATGGCCGACTCCAGGTCGTTGACGCGCGTGTTCGGCGGCACCCAGCCGCTTTCGATGTGCAGCTCGGCCACCCGCTTGTAGTCGCGCCGGAAAAACGCCACGAAGTTCTGGGCCAGGTATTCCTTGTCCGACTCGGTGAGCGTGCCCACGATGCCGAAATCGAGCGAGATATAGCGCCCGAACGTGGCCGGCTCCAGGCTCACCTGGATGTTGCCGGGGTGCATGTCGGCATGAAAGAACCCGTCGCGGAACACCTGGGTGAAAAAGATCGTGACACCGTCGCGTGCGAGCTTCGGGATGTCCACATCGGCAGCGCGCAAGCGGTCGATCTGGCTGATGGGCACGCCCTTCATGCGCTGCATCACCATCACTTCGGGGTGGCAGAAGTCCCAGAAGATTTCCGGGATGAGCACCAGGTCCAGGCCCTGCATGTTGCGGCGCAGCTGCGCGGCATTGGCCGCCTCGCGCACCAGGTCCAGCTCGTCGTGCAGGTAGTTGTCGAACTCGGCCACCACCTCACGCGGCTTCAGGCGCTTGCCGTCGGCCGACAGGCTTTCGACCCAGCCGGCCATCAGGCGCATCAGGCCCAGGTCTTTCTCGATCACCGGGAGCATGCCGGGGCGAAGCACCTTCACCGCCACCTCGCGCTCGACGCCATCGCGGTCGCGCAGCGTGGCAAAGTGCACCTGGGCAATCGATGCGCTGGCCACCGGCTTGCGGTCAAAGGTGAGAAACACCTCATCGACCGGACGCCGGAAAGCGCGCTCGATGGTGGCAATGGCAACCTCGGCAGGAAACGGTGGTACCCGGTCCTGCAGCAGCGCCAGCTCGTCGGCCACGTCAGCCGGCAGCAGGTCGCGGCGGGTGGAGAGTACCTGGCCGAACTTCACAAAGATGGGGCCCAGGCTTTCCAACGCCTGGCGCAGCCGCTGGCCGCGCGGCGCATCCAGGTTGCGCCCGACCGACAGAGCGCGCGAAAGCAGCCGCAGCCAGGGTTTCTGGAAGCTGTCCAGCAGCAGGCCATCCAGGCCATACCGGAACACCACCCACAGGATGGTGAAACCCCGCAGCAGGCGCTTCATGCGCCGGCCCGGTCAGAACTGCCAGACGGGGCAGCGGGCGCCCCCGGCGCCGCAGGCAAGCCGCTGGCCACAGGCGCCACCGATGCCGGGTGCGCCGATGGAGCTGGCGTAGCCGTAGCTGCAGACGCCATGCGCGAGCCGACGAACTGCCGCAGCGCCTGCGCAGCCCGCCCGGCCACCTGCCCCACAGTGTGCGCAGGTGCGTCGCCGATCACGCGGGCCAGGTCTTCCTCGACATCCCAGCGCACATGGTCCACCAGCCAGTTGATTTCAGCCGCAAGTTGCACATCGCCCTCGATGCGGATGGCCGGCTTGTCGCCCCGCAGGGCGGTCTGCGCCAGCGACAAAGGCGAAGTTTCGGTGACCTCCAGCCGCAGGTCAGGCTGCGCACCCTCAGGCGCCAGGTTCAGAAGCCCGGCCGGGGTGATCACCAGCGCCATCGAATAGGCGCGCCACTGGACGCGGGCAATGCGCCCTTTTTGGCGCACCAGCCGCTCCATGGCCTCGGATTCCTGCATCAGCACATGATTGAGGAACAGCACGATCCGCTGCTGCGCCTCGTGCACCAGCCACTGGGGTGGCTGCGGCCCTGCGGCCACGCGCTCGAAAAGGCCATCCAGAAAAGAAAAAGGGGACTGTGGTGTTGCCATAGTCCCCGATTATTCCCTGAACCCGGCTCACGCCGGGCAGGAGCATCCCCTGCTTACTGCAGGGCTTGCACGCCCGCCACCAGCCAGCCAGAGCCGCCCGCCTTGGGCTTGGTCATGTTCCACACTTCGCGGAACGGGCTCGGGCCTGCAGAAGGCTCCTCGCGGATCATGCCGGAGAACTCGACGCTGGCCATGTAGCCATCGGCCAGCTCCTCAATGCCGAGGAGCTGCGCCTCGATCATCACCACGTCGGTCAGGTTGGGCTGTGCGCCGCGGTGATCCTCGCGCTCGCTCAGCTGGGTGCGAATCTCGTTAAGCATGCCGTCGGTCATCATCGAACGCAGGGTGGCGATGTCCGAACGATCCCAGGCGCCTTGCAGGGTGACGAAGTTGCGCTTGGCCGCTGCCAGAAAATTCTCGGTGTCAAAGCCCTCCGGAATGCCCCAGTTCTGCGAGCCCGACAGACCAGACCCGATGGTCACACCCGTACCGGCACCCTGACCGCCCGACGCATTGCGCGTGGCGTCAAACGCCATGCTGCTGCGCTCCCAGGGGCGTGCCGAGGCATCGTTGCCCACGTTGTTGGGGCTGTACTGCGGCGGCACCTGCGCTGCCGACGGCGTGGCGGCACCCGCGCCCTGGAAGGCCAGGGGCGAGTTCGACGAGGCGGCTGCACCACCCTGGCGGGCACGCATCACCATCTTGAAGATGGCAAAGGCAGCCAGCGCAAACAGGGCAAACATCAGGATCTGGCCAAAGCCTTCACCCATGCCCAGCGAGTGGGCCAGCCAGGCCAGGCCCAGGCCAGCGGCCAGACCGCCCAGCATGGCGCCCCAGGGCTTCTTGGGGGCAGCGGCTGCTGCGCCAGGCGCGGCGGCGGGCTTGGCCGCGGCAGCGTTGGTTGCGCCTTGCGCGGGCGCACCCGGCGTGGACGGCGTAGCCGACTCGCGCTGGGTCACGTTGTTCGACTGCTGTCCAGAGGACTTGCCGCCGCCAAGACGCTTGGCATCGGCGTCCACGTGGACTACCGCCATCAGCGCCACCAAAACCACAGACCACAGTTTCATCGTGTCATCTCCGTTATGTCATTCATCCACATCGACCGCAAATCACCCGTGAATTGCAATCAGCACTTGATTCCAACATGCAACGCAACAACCCCACCCGTCATGTTGTGATAGTCCACATGGCCAAAGCCGTTTTGCTGCATCAGGGTCTTGAGTTCTTCCTGCCCCGGATGCATGCGGATCGACTCGGCCAGGTAACGGTAGCTGGCGTCATCGCCCGCCACCATCTTGCCCAGCCGGGGCAGCACCTTGAAGGAATACCAGTCGTAGGCCTTCTCCAGCGGCTTGGCCACCTTGGAAAATTCGAGCACGAGCAGCTTGCCGCCGGGCTTGAGCACGCGGCACATCTCGGCAATCGCCCGGTCCTTGTGCGTCATGTTGCGCAGCCCGAAGGCCACGCTCACCACGTCAAAGTGGGCATCGGGAAACGGCAGCTTCTCGGCATCGCACACCAGCGTGGGCAGTACCACGCCCGCATCGATCAGGCGATCGCGCCCCACGCGCAGCATGGCTTCGTTGATGTCGGTGTGCACCACGCGGCCAGACGTGCCGACTTTCTTTGAAAACGCCAGCGCCAGGTCGCCCGTGCCGCCGGCAATGTCCAGCACCTGGCTGCCTTCGCGCAGGTTGGCCACCATCACGGTGTACGCCTTCCAGGCGCGGTGCAGGCCAGCCGACATCAGGTCGTTCATGATGTCGTAGCGCGACGCGACCGAGTCGAACACGCCCCGCACCTTGCGGGCTTTTTCCTGCTCGTCGACCGACTGGAATCCGAAATGAGTGGTGCTCATGATTTGATGCTAGGCGCGCGAGCGCCCGGGGTACAGCGACAACCCCGCACCCGAACGGGGCATGTGTCGCATATTGGACAACGCTATTTCAAGCCATACAGGGCTCTATCGCTTGTTCTGATTGGCCTGATAGCTACTAAATTTATAGCGAAATGATTCACGGCGCGCGGAACAACCGTGCGCGAAGCCGCTTCAATGGCTGCCGCAGGCATGCCCGCCACCGCCGCCACCCTCGCCCGCCATGGGCGCATCGCGGTCTGCGCCTGCCGCCGCCAGGCGCTCGGTGTACTGCGTCCACAGTGCATCCTGCTGCTGGCCCAGTTCGTACAGGTAGTCCCAGCTGAAGATACCGCTGTCGTGCCCGTCGGAAAACGTGGGCTTCACCGCGTAGTTGCCCACGGGCTCCAGGTTCACCAGCGTGACTTCGCGCTTGCCGGTCTGCAGCACTTCCTGACCGGGGCCGTGGCCCTGCACCTCGGCCGACGGCGAATACACGCGCATCAGCTCGAACGGAATCCGAAACGCCGCGCCGTCAGAAAACGCGACCTCCAGCACACGCGACTGGCCATGCACCGTGATCGACTCGGGGGTGGGCGCACCCGTTTTCAAACCTGCCATGGGGATCACCTATCAAACAGTTGCGAAATCAGCCCGCCATTGTCCCACCGCAGGGTTCGGTCAGCGGCCTGCGGGGGCTCAGCAATCGCTGGGGCCCGTGCGGCACGGGCCGGCATGGGGCCTGCGCCTGCGCGTTCAGCCCGGTTGCTGCGCCAGCGCCTCGCACAGGGCCGCTTCCAGCGCCGGCAGGCGGGCCATCTGCCGGGCTTCGTGCGCCAGATCGCGACCGCGCCGGGCAGCGGCCCAGACCGGTGCCGGAAAGTGGCTGTCGCCCTCGAACCGTGCAATCACATGCCAGTGCAGGTGCGGGACCATGATGCCCAGCGCCGCCAGGTTGATCTTCGTCGGAGCCAGGTGCGTGCGCAGCACTTGCTCGACACACGCCACGGCCTCCATGCAATGCGCCCGCTCGGCCGGAGACAGGTCGGAAAACTCCGCCACGTGGGCGTTCCAGATCACGCGGTAGAACGCCGGAAACCCCGCCTCATCGGCGCGGATGACACGCAGATGCGCGCCCCGCCAGATCAGCGTGCCGCCCTCGCCCTCGCACAGCACGCAACCGGGTACGGCATGCCCCATGGCTAGACGAGCACCCGCTCGATGCCGCCGTTGTTGGCACGCTGCACGTACTCGGGCATCCAGTTTTCACCCAGGATCTCGCGCGCCATCTCGACCACGATGTAGTCGGCTTCCAGCAGGCCGTTGTTCAGGTCATCCTGGTAGCGGTTCAGGCCTTGCAGGCAGCTGGGGCAGCTGGTCAGGATCTTGACGTTCTCCTGCGTGCCCACGGCACCGCTGGCCCGCAGTTGCGCCTCGCCCTTCCTGATCTCTTCTTCCTTGCGAAAGCGCACCTGCGTCGAGATGTCCGGCCGGGTCACGCCCAGCGTGCCCGACTCGCCGCAGCAGCGCTCGCTCTTCAAGACCTGCTCGCCCACCAGCGCCTTCACGGTCTTCATCGAATCCTGCAGCTTCATCGGGTTGTGGCAGGGCTCGTGGTACAGGTACGCGCCCTTGCCTTGCAGGGCAATGCCCTTTTCCAGCAGGTATTCGTGGATGTCGATGATGCGGCTGCCCGGGAAGATCTTGTCAAACTCGTAGCCCTGCAACTGGTCGTAGCAGGTGCCGCAGCTCACCACCACGGTCTTGATGTCGAGGTAGTTCAGCGTGTTGGCCACGCGGTGAAAGAGCACCCGGTTGTCGGTGATCATCTTCTCGGCCTTGTCGAACTGGCCGCTGCCGCGCTGGGGGTAGCCGCAGCACAGGTAGCCCGGCGGCAGCACGGTTTGCACACCGGCGTGCCACAGCATGGCCTGGGTGGCCAGGCCCACCTGGCTGAACAGGCGCTCCGACCCGCAGCCGGGGAAGTAAAACACCGCCTCGGTCTCGGCCGTGGTGGCCTGCGGGTTGCGGATGATCGGGACGTAGTCCTTGTCTTCGATATCGAGCAGCGCACGCGCCGTCTTCTTGGGCAGGCCGCCGGGCAGCTTCTTGTTGATGAAGTGGACCACCTGCTCCTTGATGGGCGCGGTGCCCACCGTGGCCGGTGGTTTGGCCGTCTGCTTGCGGCCCACCTTGCGCAGGATGTCCACCGCCATGCGCTGCGCCTTGAAACCCACACCCACCATGGCCGAACGCAGCAGCTTGATGGTGTCGGGGTTGGTGGCGTTGAGCATGGTCATTGCCAGCGCGTTGCCGGGGCGGAAGCTCTTCTTGCCCATCTTGCGCAGCAGGTTGCGCATGTTCATGGTCACGTCGCCGAAGTCGATCTTGACCGGGCATGGCGTGTAGCACTTGTGGCACACCGTGCAGTGGTCGGCCACGTCCTCAAACTCTTGCCAGTGCTTGATGGACACACCGCGGCGTGTCTGCTCCTCGTACAAAAACGCCTCGACCAGCAGCGAGGTCGCCAGGATCTTGTTGCGCGGGCTGTACAGCAGGCTGGCGCGCGGCACATGGGTGGCGCACACCGGTTTGCACTTGCCGCAGCGCAGGCAGTCCTTGACCGAATCGGCAATCGCGCCGATGTCGCTTTGCTGCATGATCAGCGACTCGTGCCCCATCAAACCGAAGCTCGGGGTGTAGGCGTTGGTCAGGTCGGCATGCACCACAGGCAAATTCGAGGCATTTTTGGCCCCTAGCGCTTGCCCTGATTGCCCTGATAGCTCCTGATTTCGTAGCAGCTTGCCCTTGTTGAAGCGGCCTTCCGGGTCTACCTTCTGCTTGTATTCGGCAAACGGGCGCAGCTCTTCGTCGGTCAAGAATTCGAGCTTGGTGATGCCGATGCCGTGCTCGCCCGAGATCACGCCGTCCAGGCTGCGCGCCAGCACCATGATGCGGTCCACCGCCTCGTGCGCGGTTTGCAGCATTTCGTAGTCGTCGCTGTTGACGGGCAGGTTGGTGTGCACGTTGCCGTCGCCGGCATGCATGTGCAGCGCCACCCACACGCGGCCCTTGAGCACGCGCTTGTGGATGGCGGTGGCTTCATCCAGGATGGGCTTGAAGGGCGCACCGGCAAAGATCGTTTGCAGCGGCGCACGCAGCTGCGTCTTCCAGCTGGCGCGCAGGGTGTGGTCCTGCAGCTGCGGGAACAGCGTGGCCACGTTGGCCAGCCAGTCGGCCCACAGCGCCCGCACCTCGGCCACCAGTGCAATGGCCTGACCCACGCGGTCTTCCAGCAGCTCGGCCGACGGGATCTCGCTGGCGTCGTCCTGCTTGCCCAGCGGCAGATTGCCGCGCTCGAAGAAGTCCGCCAGCGCATCGCACAGCTTGATCTTGTTGCGCAGGCTCAATTCAATGTTGATGCGCTCGATGCCGTCGGTGTACTCGGCCATGCGCGGCAGCGGGATCACCACGTCTTCGTTGATCTTGAAGGCGTTGGTGTGTTTGCTGATGGCCGCGGTGCGCTTGCGGTCGAGCCAGAATTTCTTGCGCGCTTCGGCGCTGATGGCAACGAAGCCTTCGCCGCTGCGCGAGTTGGCGATGCGGATCACCTCGCTGGTGGCGCGCGCCACGTCGTCGGCATCGTCGCCCACGATGTCACCAATCAACACCATCTTGGGCAGGCTGCCGTTGCCCTTCTTGCTCTTGGTGGCGTAACCCACGGCCTTCAGGTAGCGGTCGTCCAGGTGCTCAAGCCCGGCCAGCAGCACGCTGGAGCGCTTCTGCTCAGCGAACATGAAATCCTTGATCTCGACGATCGAGGGCACGCAGTCGCGCGGGTTGCCGAAAAACTCCAGGCACACGGTTCGCACGTGCTCGGGCATGCGGTGCACCACCCAGCGCGCGCTGGTGATGAGGCCGTCGCAGCCTTCTTTCTGGATGCCGGGCAGGCCGCTCAGGAACTTGTCGGTCACATCCTTGCCGAGGCCTTCCTTGCGGAAGGTCTTGCCCGGGATCACGAGTTGCTCGGTGCGCACCGGCGTCTTGCCATCGGCCTCGAAATACTTCAGCTCGAAACTGGCCACATCGGCGTCGTGGATCTTGCCGAGGTTGTGGTCCAGGCGGGTGACTTCGAGCCACTGGGCCTGGGGCGTGACCATGCGCCAGCTGAGCAGGTTGTCCAGCGCCGTGCCCCACAGCACGGCCTTCTTGCCACCGGCGTTCATGGCGATGTTGCCGCCAATGCACGACGCCTCGGCGCTGGTCGGGTCCACCGCAAACACAAAGCCTGCGCGCTCGGCGGCATCGGCCACGCGCTGGGTGACCACGCCGGCTTCGGTCCACACCGTGCCCACCTCGCTGTCCATGCCCGGCAGGCGGCGCATTTCCACCTCGGTCATGGCTTCGAGCTTTTCGGTGTTGATGACCACGCTCTTCCACGTCAGCGGAATGGCGCCGCCGGTGTAGCCCGTGCCGCCCCCGCGCGGGATGATGGTCAGGCCCAGCTCGATGCAGCCCTTGACCAGGCGCGCCATCTCGGCCTCGGTGTCGGGGGTCAGCACCACAAAGGGGTATTCCACACGCCAGTCGGTGGCGTCGGTCACGTGGCTCACGCGCGAGAGGCCGTCGAACTTGATGTTGTCCTTGGCCGTGAGGCGGCCCAGCGTCTTTTGCACCTGGCGGCGCAGCTGCGTGGCCTGCTCGAAGGTGGCGTTGAACTCGGCCACCGCACGGCTGGCGGCGGTGACCAGCTCGCCCACCAGGCGGTCACGCCCGGCATCGTCGGCGGGGGTGCGGCGCTTTTCGATCTCGCCCAGGCGGTGCTGCAGGGCATCGACCAGCATCTTGCGGCGGGCGGGGTTGTCCAGCAGGTCGTCCTGCAGGTACGGGTTGCGCTGCACCACCCAGATGTCGCCCAGCACCTCGTACAGCATGCGGGCGGATCGGCCAGTGCGGCGCTCCTTGCGCAACTGGTCCAGCAGGTCCCATGCGGGCATTCCCAGCAGCCGGATCACGATCTCCCGGTCGGAGAATGACGTGTAGTTGTAGGGAATCTCGCGCAGACGCACGGGCTCGGCGGCCTGCGTTTTCAGGGCAGCCAACGCTATCGGAACATTCATGGGATCAACCTGGGTCGGCGCGAAGCGCCCTCGTGCCTTGGGGCCGAAATTTTATGCCACGCCCCCCGCAGCCGCTCCCCGGACGCGGGTGCCAGTCCAGCTCGCAGGGCCTTGGACGCAGAACTTCACACAAAACAGGGCTCCAGCGCTTGCTGCGCCAATGCCCGCAGCTACCATTTCAGGAGCAAATTAAAACAGTACACGGCTGCGCAGCGTGCCCGCCACCTGCGCGAGCTTGTCCAGCGCCAGGTCGGACGAGGCGGCGTCAATGTCGATCACCACGTAGCCTATCTTCTCGTTGGTCTGCAGGTACTGGGCCGAGATATTGATGGCGTTGTCCGAAAAGATGCGGTTGATCTCGGACAGCACGCCCGGCACGTTGCGGTGGATGTGCAGCAGGCGGTGCTTGCCCGGGTGGGCCGGCAGCGCCACCTCGGGGAAGTTGACCGACGACGTGCTGGTGCCGTTGTCGCTGTACTTCACCAGCTTTTCCGCCACTTCAAGGCCAATGTTGGCCTGCGCCTCCATGGTGGAGCCGCCAATGTGCGGCGTGAGGATGACGTTGTCGAGCCCGCGCAGCGGCGAGATGAACTCGTCCTTGTTGGTGCGGGGCTCCACGGGAAAGACATCGATGGCCGCCCCCAGCAGCTTGCCCGCGCGCAGGGCTTCGGCCAGCGGGTCGATCTCGACCACCGTGCCGCGTGCGGCATTGATGAGGATGCCGCCCGGCTTCATGGCGGCAATCTCGGCCGCGCCGATCATCCACTGGGTGGACGGCAGCTCGGGCACATGCAGGCTGACCACATCGCTCTGGCCCAGCAGGTCGTGCAGGCTGTGCACCTGCCGCGCATTGCCCAGCGGCAGCTTGTTGACCACATCAAAAAACGCCACATGCATGCCCATGGCTTCAGCCAGCACCGACAACTGGGTGCCGATGGAGCCGTAGCCGACGATGCCCAGCGTCTTGCCGCGGATCTCGTACGCGTTGTCGGCCGACTTGAGCCAGCCGCCACGGTGCGCCACGGCGTTCTTTTCGGGTATGCCGCGCATCAGCAGGATGGCTTCGGCCAGCACGAGTTCGGCCACCGAGCGGGTGTTGGAGTACGGCGCGTTGAAGACGGCGATGCCGCGCTCGCGCGCCGCGTTCAGGTCCACCTGGTTGGTGCCGATGCAAAAGCAGCCGACGGCCACCAGCTTGCCGGCGTGCGCAAACACGTCTTCGGTCAGCTGGGTGCGCGAGCGGATGCCCACGAAATGCACATCGGCAATCTTGCGCTTGAGTTCGTCGTCGGGCAGCGCACCGGCCACCGTCTCGATCTGCGTGTAACCCGCAGATCGGATCACATCGACGGCGGACGGGTGGATGCCCTCCAGCAGCAGAAACTTGATCTTGTTCTTGTCCAGCGAATTGGTGGCCATGCTTGCTCGCGTTGGTAAGGAATGAACACGGCCGTCGCGCAGGCGACAGCCGTCAGGAGTCATCCTTCACTATGCACCAAGATTGGTGCAATGCACCAAAACCTTGCAGGTTTGGGTGAATGGCTCAAGACAGTCACAAAAGCGTCACAATCGCACCCCCTGCAGGTACCCCAAGGGGTTTTCCCCGGTTGTGACTCTGCCGGTGCCATGCGACAACGACACACCACTGTCACACGGGCTGCCCAACATGCGGCCTTTGTGCTTTTCGTCATCCTCGAAGGAAACATTCATGCAATTCAAGCATCTGGCGCTCTCGGCCGCCGTCGCACTCTCCGTCTGCGCCCCCGTGCAGGCACAGCAGGTAGAAATCCAGTGGTGGCACTCGATGAGCGCCGCCCTGGGCGACTGGGTCAACGACCTGGCCAAGCAATACAACGCCAGCCAGACCCAGTACAAGGTCGTGCCCACGTACAAGGGCACCTATGACGAATCCATGACCGGTGCCATCGCCGCGTTCCGCGCCGGCAATGCGCCGCACATCCTGCAGGTCTACGAAGTGGGCACCGCCACCATGATGGCCAGCAAGGGCGCCATCGTGCCCGTGGCCAAGGTGCTCAACGACGGTGGGTTCAAGTTCGACCCCACCGAGTACGTCTCGGCCGTGGCCGGTTACTACACGGCCCCCAACGGCCAGATGCTGAGCTACCCGCTCAACAGCTCCACCACCATCTTCTATTACAACAAGGACGCCTTCAAGAAGGCTGGCCTGGACGCCGAAAAGCCCCCCACCACCTGGCCCGAAGTGTTCGCGGCCGCCTCCAAGCTCAAGGCCAGCGGCCACAGCTGCCCGTTCACCACCAGCTGGATCAGCTGGACGCAGCTGGAAAGCTTCTCGCTGTGGCACAACACGCTGTTCGCGTCCAAGAACAACGGTTTTGACGGTGCCGATGCCCAGCTGCAGATCAACACCCCGCTGCACGTGCGCCACTTCGAGAACCTGGCCAAGGCTTCCAAGGAAGGCAGCTTTGTGTACAAGGGCCGCGGCAACGCAGCCGACGCATCGTTCCCGTCGGGCGAATGCGCCATGATCACGGGCTCGTCGGGCCTGTATGCCCGCGTGGCCAAGGAAGCCAAGTTTGCCTACGGCATCTCCACGCTGCCGTACTACCAGGACGTGAAGGGTGCGCCGCAGAACACCGCCATCGGTGGTGCCAGCCTGTGGGTGATGGCCGGCAAGAAGCCCGCCGAGTACAAGGGCGTGGCCGACTTCCTGAACTTCCTGAACGACACCAAGGTGCAGGCCGCCAGCCACCAGCGCACCGGCTACCTGCCTGTGACCACCGGCGCCTTCAAGCTGACCGATGCGTCGGGCTTCTACCAGAAGAACCCCGGCACCGACGTGGCCGTGACGCAGATGATCCGCAAGGCCACCGACAAGTCGCGCGGCATCCGCCTGGGCAACTTCGTGCAGATCCGCTCGATCATCGACGAGGAAACCGAACAGATCTGGGCTGGCAAGAAGTCGCCCAAGGAAGCGCTGGACACGGCCGTGACCCGCGGTAACGAGCAACTGGCCCGTTTCGCCCGCGCCAACAAGTAAGCAGACCACCGCAGTGCCTGCGGGTGCTGACAGGCCTTGAAGCCGGTCAGCACCAAAAGCCCGCCGCCCCGTCAGCCAACATGGTTCACGGGCGGCGGGTTGTCTTTTTTGCCACAGGGCCGCCGGGGTAACCCACCCCGGCCCGCCGTTGGCAACGGCCCCGGTGAGGACTGGCATGCGCAGGGGCTTTTTTTGAGAGTGTGGACATGGAAAAACGCGTTCTATTTCGCTCGGCATGGCTGCCGTGGGTGCTTCTGGCACCCCAGCTGGTCATCATCAGCGTCTTCTTTTTCTGGCCGGCAGGCCAGGCCCTGGTGCAGTCGTTCCAGATGCAGGACTCCTTCGGCTTCTCGCGGGAATGGGTGGGGTTTGCCAACTTCCGCGACCTGTTCCAGGACCCGGGCTACCTCGCATCCTTCAAGACCACGGCGTTCTTCTCGATCCTGGTGGCGGTGAGCGGTATTTCGCTGTCGCTTTTCCTGGCCATCTTTGCCGACCGCATCATCAAGGGCGCGCTGGTCTACAAGACCGCGCTGCTGCTGCCCTACGCGGTGGCCCCTGCGGTGGCCGGTGTGCTGTGGATGTTCATGTTCTCGCCATCGCTCGGTGTGGTGGCCTACATGCTGCGCCAGACCGGATTTGACTGGAACCACATGCTCAACTCCGACCACGCCATGGCGCTGATCGTGATTGCTGCCGTGTGGAAGCAGATCTCGTACAACTTCCTGTTCTTCCTGGCGGGCCTGCAGTCCATCCCCAAGTCGCTCATCGAAGCCGCCGCGATTGACGGCGCCGGCCCCTGGCGCCGGTTCTGGAGCATCCAGTTCCCGCTGCTGTCGCCCACCACGTTCTTCCTGCTGGTGATCAACGTGGTGTATGCCTTCTTTGACACGTTTGCCATCGTGGATGCCACCACGCAGGGCGGCCCGGGGCGCGACACCGCCATCCTGGTCTACAAGGTCTACCACGACGGTTTCAAGGCCATGGACATGGGCGGATCGGCCGCGCAGTCGGTGGTGCTGATGGCCATCGTGGTCGTGCTCACGGTGATCCAGTTCCGCTACGTTGAGAAGAAAGTCCAATATTGATGCACCCCCTGAGTCGCTTCGCGCCTTCCCCCTCCAGGGGGACGCCGCCCTCACTGCGGGGCGGCCCTTGCTTGGCGGCCCTCGCCTATGGCGCGCCCTTTCCAAGCGCCTGGGGCCATGCAACGTTCCTGAAAGAGTCCAATGGTTGAACGTAGTCCGTATCTCACCGCGTTCTCGCACCTCATCATGGTGCTGGGCGTGATCATCGTCGGCTTCCCGCTGTACCTGGCGTTCGTGGCGTCCACCCACACCGCGCAGGACATCGTGCAGGCCCCCATGCCGCTGCTGCCGGGCAGCAACTTCTGGCAGACCTACCGCGACACGCTGTTTGGTGGCGGCGCGGGCGCTGGCTCCACTGCGCCGGTGGCGCACATGATGTGGGTGAGCTTTGTCACCGCCATGGTCATCACCATCGGCAAGATCGCGATCTCGCTGCTGTCGGCGTTTGCCATCGTGTACTTTCGCTTTCCGTTCAAGGGCATCTGCTTCTGGCTCATCTTCATCACCCTGATGCTGCCGGTGGAAGTGCGCATTGGGCCCACCTACCAGGTGGTGTCCGACCTGGGCATGCTCAACAGCTACGCGGGCCTCACGGTGCCGCTGATCGCATCGGCCACGGCCACGTTTTTGTTCCGGCAGTTTTTCCTCACGGTGCCGGACGAACTGGTGGAAGCCGCCCGCGTGGACGGCGCAGGCCCCATGCGCTTTTTCAAGGACATTCTGGTGCCGCTGTCGCGCACGTCGATTGCCGCGCTGTTCGTCATCCAGTTCATCTACGGCTGGAACCAGTACCTGTGGCCGCTGCTGGTGACCACGTCGGAGGACATGTACCCCGTGGTGATCGGCATCAAGCGGATGATTGCTGGCGGTGATTCGGGCAACGAATGGAACATCGTCATGGCAACCGCCCTGCTGGCCATGCTGCCGCCCGCCCTGGTGGTGGTGCTGATGCAGCGCTGGTTCGTCAAGGGCCTGGTCGATACCGAGAAATAAGCATCAAAACAGCCTTCAACGCTTGATTCATAAGCGTTTATTGCTATCAAATTAATACCTACCGTGCACACCAGCCCTCTGAACAACGCCCTGCCCTGCGCCGCCTGGCGTGGCACCGCCGGGCTGGCTGCCACGGTCCACACCCTCTGAAATCATGGCATCCATCTCCTTACGCAACATCGTCAAGCGCTATGGCACGGGCCCCAAGGCCAACCAGGTGATCCACGGCGTTAACGCCGAAGTGCAGGACGGCGAATTCATCGTCATCGTCGGCCCCTCGGGCTGCGGCAAGTCCACCCTGCTGCGCATGGTCGCGGGCCTGGAAGAAATCTCCGGCGGCGAGCTGCGCATCGGCGACCGCGTGGTGAACAACCTGGAACCGGCCCAGCGCGACATCGCCATGGTGTTCCAGAACTACGCGCTGTACCCGCACATGACGAACTTCGAGAACATGGCCTATGGCCTGAAGATCGCCAAGGTGCCCAAGGACGAGATCAAGGCCCGTGTGGACAAGGCCGCCAAGATCCTCGAACTGGGCCACCTGCTCGAGCGCAAGCCGCGCGAGCTGTCGGGCGGCCAGCGCCAGCGCGTGGCCATGGGCCGCGCCATCGTGCGCCAGCCGCAAGTCTTCTTGTTTGACGAACCGCTGTCCAACCTGGACGCCAAGCTGCGCGCCCAGACCCGCCTGGAGATCCAGAAGCTGCACCGCGAACTGGGCATCACCAGCCTGTTCGTCACGCACGACCAGGTCGAGGCGATGACGCTGGCCCAGCGCATGATCGTGATGAACGCCGGCAACATGGAACAGTTCGGCACGCCCGAAGAGGTCTACCACACGCCAGCCACCACCTTCGTCGCAAGCTTCATCGGCTCGCCGCCCATGAACCTGCTCAAGAACGGGCCTGGCGCCAAGCCCGGCACCATCCTGGGCATCCGCCCCGAGCACCTGGATGTGCGCAGCGAAGGCTGGGAAATCAAGGTCGAGACGGTGGAACTGCTGGGCGCCGAACGCCTGATCTATGGCCGCATCAACGGCGAGCAGATCATCGTGCGCGTGGAAGAAGGCACGCTGGCCCCCGCGCCCGATTCCATCATCCACGTGGTGCCGCGCCCTGATCGCCTGCACGCGTTTGATGCGACCACCGGCAAACGCAAGTGACAACCCCCTGAGCGGCTGCGCTGCTTTCCCCTTCTCTCGGCTGCGCCGGGAAGGGAGACGACGCCCTCGATGCGGGGCGGCCCTTTCTCGGCGTCCCGCGCCTGGGTCCGCGCCAGTGTCCACAGCAGCGCGCCGCGCACACTACAAGGCAATTTGACGATGACCGCCCCCTGGCCCTACCCCCGCTGGATCGCCCACCGTGGTGCCGGCAAGCTGGCCCCTGAAAACACACTGGCCGCCTTCCGCCTCGGCGCGCAGCACGGCTACCGCATGTTCGAGTGCGATGCCAAGCTCAGCAGCGACGGCGTGGTCTTTCTGATGCACGACGCCACGCTGGACCGCACCACCAACGGTGTGGCGGCCCTGGGCAGCAGCGCCAGCCCCACGGGCGGTGACCACCCCTGGAGCACGCTGGCGCAGCTCGATGCCGGTGGCTGGCATTCCAGGGCCTACGCGGGCGAGCCCTTGCCCACACTGGAAAACCTGGCGCGCTACTGCATTGCCAACGGGTTTTTCCTCAACATCGAGATCAAGCCCACCCCGGGCCACGACGAGGCCACGGGCCGGGCCGTGGGCGCGCTGTCGGCGCGGCTGTGGCAGGGCCAGGCCGTGCCGCCGCTGTTTTCGTCGTTCAAGCCCGACGCGCTGGCCGGCGCACGCGCCACCGCACCGCACATTCCGCGCGCGCTGCTGCTCGACACGCTGTGGGATGGCTGGGCCGCCGTGGCGCAGCAACTGGATTGCGTAGCCATCGTCTGCAACCATGCACTGTGGGATGCGGCCCTGGTCACGCAGGTGCACGCCGCCGGCATGCGCGCGCTGAGCTACACCGTGAACGATGACTGGGCGGCACAGCGCCTGATCGACCTGGGCACCGACGGGATCATCACCGACCGTGTGGACCTGTTCAGCCCGGCTGCGGGCGGCTGAGGCCCAGCCTCCCAGGCTGCATCGCCAGCCCCCATCCGGGTCTGCGCTGCCCCCTCCCAGCCGGTGGCCCGCAGCTCTACAGTTTGTTAACTGCACCGGCCCGGCGGGCTCGACAATCGCCGGATGCGTTTGAACTGTTCCCCCGCCGTGGCCCCCTGCGCGACCCGGCCTGCCCCCGCTTCCACCTCGGCACGCCCCCACGCACTGCACAGCGCCCTGCGCTGGTTGCGGACACTCCCCTTTTTCGGGCTGCTGGCCCTGCTGCTGCTCGCCCACACCGCACCCGCCGCCGTGGCTCAGGGCAACGGCAGCGCAGCGCCTGCACCGGCTGCAGCGGCCAGCAAGCCATCGGCGGCTGACGAGCCCAAGCTGCCCAGCGTGGACGAACTGCGCCGCCAGCTCGATGCCGTGCCGAAAAAACTGGGCGACGAGGACGACGGCCGCAAGCTGCTGGGCGATGTCAACACCATCGGCGCAGCGGCCGAGCAGCTGGCCACGCAGCGCACCGAAGAGCTGGCCGACATCGACTCGCGCCTGGCCCGCCTGGGCCCTGCTCCCGAAAAAGGGGCCGCGCCCGATTCGCCCGACGTGGCCGGTCAACGCACCGCGCTGGGCAAGCAGCGCGCTGCGATCGATGCCGAGGTCAAGCTCGCCCGGCTGATCAGCGTGGATGCCGAGCAGCTGGGCACCGAGCTGATCCGCCAGCGGCGCGAGCTGTTCCAGGCCGCCCTGACGGCGCGGGTGGGCTCGCCCCTGGGTCGCACCTTCTGGAACAACCTGCGCAGCGCCCTGCCCAGCGACACGGCACGGCTGCAGGCGCTGGCGGGCAGCCTGCGGCAGGCCGTGGCGGCAGCCATGCAGCCCGAGCACTGCACCACCTTCGTGGGCAGCCTCGTCGCTGCGCTGCTGCTGGCCGTGGGCGGCACCTGGCTGGCCGAGCGGGTGCTGGTGCGCCTCGTGCCCGCGCAGCTGCCCGCGGGGCGGCTGCGCCGCTCGCTGCTGGCGACGGCGGCGGTGCTGGTGCACATGCTGCTGATCGGCCTGGCCGTGCAGCTGGCCTGGAGCGGGCTGGAGGTGGCCGGCAAGCTGGACGGCCCGCTCAAGACCCTGGCGCGCGCCACGGTGCGGCTGGCGGTGTTTGCCGCTTTTGTGGTCGGCCTGGGCCACGCCCTGCTGTCGCGCAAGCGCAGCTCGTGGCGCCTGCCGGGGCTGTCAGACGAGCTCGCGCGCAGGCTGAGCCCCTACCCGTGGTGGCTGGCCGTCTTTGCCGCCCTGAGCGCGCTGGTCACCGAGGTCAACAGCCTCATCGGCGCCAGCCTGGCAGCCGAGGTGGCCGTGCATGTGGTGACGGCACTGGGCATTTCGGTGGTGACAGCGCTGGCGCTGCGCCACCTGCGTGCGGCGCCAGCGGTGGCAGACGAGGCCGGCGTGCCTGCTGCACCCGCCGATGGCGCCGACGGCGCGGAAGGCGCCGCGGTGCCCGAGGCCGCTTCTGCGGCATCTCGGCCCGTGTGGGTGGGCCTGCTGGTGGCCGTTGCGGGCGCGGCCATGGGCATCACCGTGCTGCTGGTCGCCTTCGGCTACGTGGCGCTGGCGGCCACGCTGGCGCGGCAGATGCTGTGGGCCGGGCTGGTGTTTGCCACCACGTACCTGCTGTTCCAGCTGGTGGACGACCTGTGCGAGGCCGTCCTGTCGTCGCCCGGCGCGTTCGGCCAGCGGCTGCACAAGGGCCTGGGCATTGATGCAAAGCTGCTCGACCAGGCGTCGGTGCTGGTGTCGGGTGTGCTGCGCCTGGTGCTGCTTTTTTACATGATCGTTGCGCTGATGGCGCCATTTGGTACCGGGCCCGACGAGGTGTTCCGGCGCGGCAGCGCGGTGGACCAGACGCTCAAGGTCGGCGACTTCACGCTGGCGCCGCAGGCCCTGCTGACCGCACTGGCCGTGGTCGTGGCCGGGCTGCTGCTGATCCGGCTGCTCAAGCGCTGGCTGAGCGACCGGTACTTTCCCAACACGTCGCTGGAGCCGGGCATGCGCAGCTCCATCGTCACGCTGCTGGGCTATGTGGGCGGCGTGGTGGTGATTGCCGTGGCACTGGCCAGCATGGGCATCAGCGTGGAGCGCATTGCCTGGGTGGCCAGTGCGCTGTCGGTGGGCATCGGCTTTGGCCTGCAGGCCATCGTGCAGAACTTCATCTCGGGCCTGATCCTGCTGGCCGAGCGGCCCGTGAAGGTGGGCGACTGGGTGGTGCTGGGCGAGACCGAAGGCGACGTGCGCCGCGTGAACGTGCGCGCCACCGAGATCCAGCTGGGCGACCGCTCCACCATGATCGTGCCCAACTCGGAGTTCATCACCAAGACCGTGCGCAACATGACGCTGGCGGGCGCGCCCGGCCGCGTGCTGCTGCGCCTGCCCGCCCCGCTGGACACCGACGCCCACCGCATGCGCGAGGTGATCCTGGCGGCCTTCCATGCGCACGAGGGCGTGCTGGCCGACCCGGAGCCCATCGTGCAGCTCGAAGGCATCCTCAACGGTACGCTCACATTTCTGGCCATCGGCTACGTGAGCAATCCACGCAACACCGGCGGCGTGCGCAGCGACCTGCTGTTTACCATCCTCGCCGCGCTGCGCGACGCGGGGCTCACGCTGTCGCCACCGGCCACGACGGCGGTGGCGCCGTACACGCCGGGTGGGCCCGGGGGTTCCGGGAGTTCCGGGGGTTTGGCGGCCACACCGGTCGCGCCAGTGGCGGCGGGTGGGGCGCCGGTCAATCCGGCCGCATGATGCTATCTATTCAATAGCAATAAATACATACACAACAAGCCCTAGAAGCCAATTTAACCCCAATTTCTCTCCCCAAGTGTTCAGGTTGACCTGCTGGCGACGCGCGCACGCCCCAGCAGGGAACGGTCTGCGTACGCCATGCCGGCAAGGTCTGGGCGCGCGGCTGACGGCAAGCACGAGGCAGGCCTCAGTCCACCTTCGCGCCAGACTTCTTCACGGCATCGGCCCAGCGCGGCATCTCGCTGGCCAGGAATTTCGCGAAATCGTCCGCGCCGAGGAACGCAGGGTCGGCCCCCTGGCTCACCATGCGGTTGCGCACATCGGGCATCTGCATCACCTGGCCGAAGGCATCGCTGAGCTTGGCGACCACGTCTTTGGGCGTGCCCGCAGGCGCCAGGAAGCCGTAGAACCCCACCACCTCGAATCCCTTGATGCCGCTTTCGATCACGGTGGGCACATCGGGCAGCGCCGGGTTGCGCTCGCGACTGGTCACGGCCAGGGCGCGCACCTTGCCCTGCTTGTGGTACGCCGCGGCCTGCGGAATGCTCTCGGCCATGAACTGCACCTGCCCACCCATCAGGTCGGTGAACGCCGGTGCGCTGCCGCGGTAGGGGATGTGCACCATGAACAAGCCGGTGGCGGTCTTGAACATCTCGGGCACCAGGTGGCTGATGCCGCCGTTGCCGGCCGAGCCGAAGTTGACCTGCCCGGGCCGGGCCTTGGCGTAGGCCATGAATTCGGGCAGCGTCTTGGCCGGCACGTTGGGGTTGACC
>ENA-UOXK01000052-UOXK01000052.1-mixed-culture-metagenome-genome-assembly--contig:-NODE-52-length-79285-cov-7.658917_pt1 | contig 79285 bp, 72 predicted proteins | sample MGYA00238160_ERZ761638 | MGnify/ENA primary metagenome ERZ761638 (study PRJEB28912, sample SAMN08777098) | mixed culture metagenome | isolation source: Freshwater growth medium | place: USA...
CGTCGTTTCCTTCAACGTTAACACCTGTGCAGGAATTCACTGGGTCAATACACTTCGTTATCCGATGTGGACCATCTTTAATACGCGTCGATAGTAGCTCCGGATATCCATGGCGTCCCCGAATTCGATGCCGACCCGCCGGAAACACAGCGCCAGAAAGCACGTCGCGTCACGGAATCGGCGCGAGCGTTCCAGACCCTGAGGCACGCAACCGACTCGACCCATTGGCAGCAATAAGTCCTGATGGGGGCGGAGGTATGCGGAACCGGGTTTGAGATGAGTGCTCGTCCTTCAGTCGGCCGAACCTTGCCGGCGTAAAAAGAAGCGCTGCCCGACGATGCCGCCACATTCAGCGAGGCTCAACGCTGTGTGTCGCCAGGCGCCGTTCCACTGCTCGCGGAGGAGCGCAACTGCCACGCCGCTACAAGCGCCAGTCCGCACAACAGCGTCAACATCAGGAAGGTTTCGCCAAACGCCGCAATGCGCGCGGGATCACTCGCTCCGTCCGACAGCGTGGAGCCGTGCACGCGCAGGCGCCACTCCAAAACGATTCCGCAAAGACTGACCCCGGTGGCACCTCCCAGCATTCTCACGAAACCTATGGTGCTGGACCCCTGTGAGATAAGCGAGCGGTCCAGCGGCCGCATGGCCCCCAGGTTGAGTGATGGAAGAATGAACCCGAGCCCTATCCGGCCGAGGATGACCAAGACCACCAGGGTCCACAGCGACGTCCCCAACCCCACAAACACCATCAGCCCGAAAGAAAGCGCGAGCACGGCCAGACCGATAGACACCAGCGCGTGGGTCGGCTGCCGATCTGCGAGCCTGCCCACCCAGGCAATGGTGAGCGCCAGAACGAAACCGGCAGGCAGCATCAACGTGCCCACGTGCAACGCCGAAAGCTCCAGACCTAACTGGAGGAACACGGGCAACAAATAGGTGGAGCCAAACAGTGCCGTGCCATAGATGAATGCCACGATGCTACCCATGGCGAACTGACGGTACTGGAACAGGCGCAGGTCCATCAACGGCTTGCGGCCCTGCCGAAGTTGCCTGCGTTGCCAGCCAATGAAACCGGCCAACGACACACAGGCGCCCAGCAGCAGCAACCCGGCGTCAACACCCGATCCACCATGCAACGCCACCAGGCTGTTGAGCAGGCACAAGGTGCCCGTCGCGCCCAGAACCAGTCCCCGCCAGTCGAGCCCATCTCCATGGCGACTGGCCTCTACGCCGCCAGGCGCAGTCGTTGGGACGAAGCGGTACGCAAGGGCGATGGAAAGCAGGCACAGTGGAACCACCATGAAGAAGATCGAGCGCCAGCCAAACCAGTCCACCAGCAGCCCACCGATGCTGGGGCCCACCGCCGGCGCGAGCACCACGCCCATCCCGAAGATGCCGCTTGCGCGACCCTGTTCGTGGGGGCGAAATGCATAGAGGATGATGACGGCAGGGATGGGCTGCACCACGCCAGCTGCCAGGCCCTCGGCCACCCGCGAGGCAAGCACCAGCCCAAAATCCCTTGCGAATCCACCCGCAACACCGCCGGCCAGCAGGAGCAGCATAGCCCCCACATACGTCGCCCGGTAGCCATAGCGCGATAGCAACCAGGGGGTTGTCAGCATCGAAACGGTCGTGGCCACCATGAACCCGGAAGTCACCCACTGTGCGCGTTCCTGCCCCAGCGCGAAGAAGTGACTCATGTCCGGGATCGCCACGTTCACGATGGTCGATGACATGATGGATGCCATCGTTCCCACCATGACCGACAGCAGAACCAGCCAGCGGTAGCGCTCGCCATAGCGCTCACGCAGTACCGAGAGTGACCCCGTCCGATCGCTCATCGCAACGAGCCGCAGGCCACAAGGCAATTTGCCTGAAAAGGCCCCGCCTTGGGCCGCCTCACCATTGCCAGAAGTGAGGGCCGCCGAGCCACGCTCAGCTTCGTTCCGACCACAGCCGGCCGCCCGTGGCCCAATTCTCGCGCTTGATGTCCGTGATCAGGATGTCCACCGACTCCGGATAACCGCCGAGCACCTCCACCGACACCCGCGTGATCTCTTCCACCAGCTTGCGTTTTTGTTCGACCGTGCGGCCTTCCATCATCTCGACGTGGTAAGTGGGCATGGAATCTCCTTGAATGAACCGAATGAGAGCAGGACGCCCGTCAGGCGCGGCCTAAAGGCACGCATCATATCGGCGGTTGATCTGCGCTGCTGTCTGTGCCCGGTGCGCACGTGTCGACGGCGCAATGCCTGCAGATGCACTGTCTGCCTGCCGCATTCGGGGGCAATGCCGCCAGCGCTTGCTCGCTCACCTTGGCGTTCATGCACCAGCACGACTGGGACGGCAGCCCGGCTGCCATCGCACAGCCGTTGGGACCGTGGCACAGCGGGCAGAGCGATAAGTTTTCAGGCAACAGCGGGTGCATGGAGGCAGCGGTCCTATCCGTGACATCTGTAGAAAACCAGTTTACGGTGGGAGCCAGATCAGTGGTTCGATGGATGCCATCGCTGCGGTTCACCACGGCAGTAACGGCGGCAGCCACAGTCCGGTCATCCCCTACCCATGAAGGAAACCGTGTTCATTGGCTCACGAGTGGAACGCCCCAGAAGCACTGCGTGCGTCCAAGCCTTCGAAGGTGAGAGGCAAAATGGCTTCCGACGCTCTAATACAGGCCTCAAGCGCTGCTATTTTGATAGCTTTTGGGTGGCTTGCGCAGGCCTCGGCGAGAATCACCCCGCTGTTTCTGCCCCGCCGCTGACGCCCCGATGGCGCGCCAATAACCGCGTCCACAGTTTCAGCCGTTTCCCACGGGGGTGACGAGGCGGCTCGCAAGGCGAGACGCTGCGCGTTCTTGGTGGCGCCACCGCCGGAAACACCATGGCACGGTGCAACATCCCCCACTCGGTGACCAACCGGGCGCTTGAGCGCGTGCACCTCGGGGTTCACCCGCCGGGAGCCGGGCGGCCACTGAAAGTGCAGGGACCGTCACCTCCTGCGCGCTACCTGATGGATACGTACGACGACAGCACCTGAAGCAATTCGGGGTCCGCCCGCTTGAGCGCATCGCCTGAAAGCGAAGTGCCGATCTTGTCGAGGCGGGATCGCAGGCTGGCATCCATCAGCCCGACCTTGGCTCCGTTGTCTTTCAAGCTCTTGAGCGTGTCTCTGGCGTTCTGTTCACTCAGCTGCCAACCGCGCTCTTCGGCTGCTCCGGCCGCGCGAATCAGGGCATCGCGCTGTTCGGGGGCCAGTGCGTCCAGCGCCTTTTTGTTGATGATCACGGCATTCCGAGGCAGCCACGCATTGGTTTGGTAGAACCAGGGGAGCTTTTCCCACATCTTTGTATCGACGCCCTGAGCAGCCGATGTAAACACCAGTGAGACCTTTTCGCTTTGCACCGCACTGACGAGATCCGGCGTTTCCACGAGCACGGGCTTTGCCCCCAGCGCTTCTGCCAGCTTTCTCACCGAGGGCGAGTTCTCGCGCATGTTCATCAACTGAAGGTCGCCAACAGTGCGAATTTCCTTGGCCGAAAACATGCCTTGCGGAGGCCACGGCACCGAGTACAGCATGGCAAAACCCTGCGCTGCGGCCTTCTTCTCGGCCAACGGGCGCGCGAGTTGCCACAGTTTGCGTGCTGCGGGGTAGGTCGTTGCCAGAAACGGAATGGCATCGAGACTGAACACGGGATGGATAGCTGACAAACTGGGGCCAAACACCTCGCCGGCCGCAACCTTTCCGTCGATGACGGCCTGGCGTACATCGGGCGCCTTCACCAGCGTGCCGCCTGAGTGAACGGTAATGGAGACCTGCCCATTGGTACGCGCATCCACATCCCTGGCAAATTCACGAAGGTTCTGAACGTGGAAGCTGCTCTCGGGATATCCGGTTGCCAAGTCCCACTTGACTTGCGCCGAGACGCTGGCAGACGCCACCACGGCGGCCAGAAAACAGCCCATGGCCCGCAGGGGCGCTAGAAAATGGTTCACCTTCATGTATTCCTCAAGGGTGTGTAAGTTCCGGCTCGCCGGAGGTGTGGTGCCTTCGACGCCGAGGCTTCGCAATGGCGCAAAGCGTTTTTCCGCCTGCGCGCTTTCAGGGTGAGCGGCTGCCTGAATCCGTGATGGCGCTCGTCGGGGGGGCACCGCCGCAGGTACGGCTTCCAGTGGTGCTGAAACGCTTTGCCTTACCGGCAGCCGCCTCCGGTCGATATCCTGGATCTCAAGGTTGTTTCTCCGCCGACATGGACAGTGGGTGCTGCCTGGCGGACGGTCAAAAGAACGGTGCGGCGGGATGGGTGTAACAACATGCATCCAAGTTTAGGGAGGTGAAGACGTTGGCGCAACGGAGGGATCCTGGATGCGATGCCGACCAATTCCACGCGATATCCATGCGAAGGCTGGCAACAGGAAATCAAGAGGTCTTCTTGGGATTGAGCCATCGCAAAGTCACTTTTTATTCAGCGGCAATGACTTGGATGCGAAACTGGATGTGTTGATCGAAGATTGGGAAAGGCGCTTCCAGTCATCCCCGTGACCGCCGCGATATCTCGACGCAGCGCTGCTGGCACCCCCTTGGACATTGTGAACTTTCGTCAAACGTCGCGGCGTGGGCGTGCCGCGCTGCCCCGCAATGCTCGGGACGCTGCAATTTCGGCCGTCCGCCGATCCCGCTGTTGTGTCTGAAGTGGGATTCCACCCGCCAGTGCCCGCTTTGCGTTCCCTCAGCGGGTGCGGCTGCAAGGGGAAGAGGAGGGGGACGGGGGAAGGGGGAAGGGGGAAGGGGGAAGGGGTGAGCCCCGTCCTTAGAAAACGCGCTCACTGGACAAGGCGCGTTTGCCCGGTGCGCTTGGGGGGCGACCGGCACCACCATCGGCGATGGGGCCTCCCCCATCTTCTTGTCCGGGCGTTACACGTTCCAGCCCGGACGGGCACTTCCGTCCCAGCGGAAGACCTCATCGCCGGGCTATGCGTTCAAGGTTCTTTCGGGTTGCTCTAACGCAGGAGCCGCCTGTGCATTGGCTGGAAACCCTGAACAGCACGTAGCCCGGGTGAAGGCTATGTGCTGTGCGGTAGGAACCCCAATCTTCAGGATGCCGCGGCCTTCACCTTCAGGCGCCACGCGTGCAGCAGCGGCTCGGTGTAGCCACTGGGTTGCTCCATGCCCTTGAACACCAGGTCGCACGCCGCTTTGTAGGCCATGCTGGTGTCAAAGTGGCCCGCCATCGGCTTGTACAGCGGGTCGCCGGCGTTCTGGCCGTCCACCTTGGCGGCCATGCGCTCAAAAGTCTCGCGCACCTGGGCTTCGGTCACCACGCCGTGGTGCAACCAGTTGGCCATGTGCTGGCTGCTGATGCGCAGCGTGGCGCGGTCTTCCATCAGGCCCACGTCGTTGATGTCGGGCACCTTGGAGCAGCCCACGCCCTGGTCCACCCAGCGCACCACGTAGCCCAGGATGCCCTGGGCGTTGTTGTCCAGCTCCTGCTGCTTTTCGGCGTCGCTCCAGTTCGGGGCGGCGGCCACGGGTACGGTGAGCAGGCCCGTCAGCAGGTTGTCGCGCTCGGCGTTCACGTCGGTCTTTTCCAGCTCGATCTGGATGTCGCTCACCTTGACCTGGTGGTAGTGCAGGGCGTGCAGCGTGGCACCGGTGGGGCTGGGCACCCAGGCGGTGTTGGCGCCCGCCTTGGGGTGGCCGATCTTCTGCTTGAGCATCTCGGCCATCAGGTCGGGCATGGCCCACATGCCCTTGCCGATCTGCGCCTTGCCGCGCAGGCCACAGGACAGGCCCACCAGAACGTTGTTCTTCTCGTACGACTGGATCCATGCGCTGGTCTTCATGTCGCCCTTGCGCACCATGGGGCCGGCGTGCATGGCGGTGTGCATTTCGTCGCCCGTGCGGTCCAGGAAGCCGGTGTTGATGAAGGCCACGCGGCTGGATGCGGCGGCAATGCAGGCCTTGAGGTTGACGGACGTGCGGCGCTCCTCGTCCATGATGCCCAGCTTGACGGTGCTGTCGGGCAGGCCCAGCAGCTTCTCCACCCGGCCAAACAGTTCGGCGGCAAAGCCCACTTCGGCCGGGCCGTGCATCTTGGGCTTGACGATGTAAACGCTGCCCTTGCGGGAGTTGCGGATGCCATTGGCGCCTTTGCCCTGCAGGTCGTGCAGCGCGATGGTGGTGGTGACCACGGCGTCGAGGATGCCTTCTGGGATCTCGCGCTGCGTACCCTGCGCATCCGTCCACAGGATGGCCGGGTTGGTCATCAGGTGGCCCACGTTGCGCAGGAACATCAGCGAGCGGCCATGCAGGCGCACTTCCCCTCCAGCCGGGCCGGTATAGATGCGATCAGGGTTCAGGCCGCGCGTGAACGTCTGGCCGCCCTTGCTGACCTGCTCGGTCAGCGTGGCCTGGATGATGCCCAGCCAGTTGCTGTAGCCCAGCACCTTGTCTTCAGCGTCCACGGCGGCCACCGAGTCTTCCAGGTCGAGGATGGTGGACAGGGCGGCTTCCAGCACCAGGTCGCTCACGCCGGCAGCGTCGGTCTTGCCGATGGCGGTGCTGCGGTCGATCTGGATATCCAGGTGCAGGCCGTTGTGCTCCAGCAGCACCGACGAGGGCGCCGCGGCGCTGCCCTGGTAGCCCTTGAACTGCGAGGGGTCCTTCAGGTCTGTGCTGCTGCCATGGGAGAGCGACACTATGAGCCGACCACCCTCGACCTTGTAGCCGGTCGAATCCTTGTGCGAGCCCGTGGCCAGCGGCGCGGTGTCATCCAGCACCTGGCGTGCAAACGCGATCACCTTGGCGCCGCGCACGGGGTTGTAGCCCTTGCCCTTTTCGGCACCGTCGGCCTCGGGGATGGCGTCGGTGCCGTACAGCGCGTCGTACAGGCTACCCCAGCGGGCGTTGGCGGCGTTCAGCGCGTAGCGGGCGTTCAGGATGGGCACCACCAGCTGCGGGCCGGCCTGGGTGGCCAGTTCGTCGTCCACGTTGGCCGTGGTGGCGCGCACGTCGGCCGGCTGCGGCACCAGGTAGCCGATCTTCTCCAGGAAGCTGCGGTAGGCCACCATGTTCTGGATGGGGCCGGGGTTGGCCTTGTGCCAGGTGTCCAGCTCGGTCTGCAGGCGGTCGCGCTCGGCCAGCAGGGCGATGTTGCGCGGGGCCAGGTCCGACACGATGGCGTCAAAGCCCTTCCAGAAGGCGGCTGCATCGATGCCCGTGCCGGGAAGCACCTTGTCTTCGACAAAGCGGTACAGGGAGGTGGCCACTTGCAGGCCGTGGACGGAGGTGCGATCGGTCATGGGGAGCCTCTGGATAGGAAAGATGAAAAGGGTTTGCCCGCCACAAGGCGGGCGTGGGGTCACTGTATTGCAAATCTTTGCCCACATAAACATGGCGAAAAGCTGAAAACCAGTGACTTATTCGCAAAAGTTGTGGGCAGGTGGCTGCCATGCACCGGGCGTGCACTGGTGGGGGCCCGCGCCGGGCGCCGCTGGATCAACGGCTGTTTGCTATTGAAATAATAGCTATGAATGATTATGCAGCATGCCATGGAGGCACTTTTTGCCTGAAATCGAAGTGTAGAAGACATCGCGGGCCACGCGCCGATCGCCCGGGCCACGTTCCACCGGGCGCGCGCTACAGGCCCCTGGAGGGCATGCCTAAAAGCCTGCCGTGTCCGCATAATCGGCGCCCATGGACAAACTCAAGGCCTTCGAATCCTTTGTGTCGGTGGCCACTCGGGGCAGCCTCACGGCCGCCGCCAAGGCCGAAGGCGTGGCGCCCGCCATCATGGGCCGGCGGCTGGATGCACTGGAGGAGCACCTGGGCGTGAAACTGCTGGTGCGCACCACGCGGCGCATCAGCCTCACGCACGAGGGCAGTGCGTTCCTGGAAGACTGCCAGCGCCTGCTGTCCGACGTGGCCAACGCCGAGGCCAGCGTGTCTGAAGGCGGGGTCAAGGCCACCGGGCACCTGCGCATCACCGCGCCTGCCGGCTTTGGCCGCCGCCATGTGGCGCCCCTGGTGCCGCGGTTTCGCACCGCCCACCCCGATGTCACCATCTCGCTGAACCTGAGCGACCGCGTGGTGGACCTGGCGGGCGAGGGCTTTGACTGCGCCGTGCGCGTGGGCGACCTGCCCGACTCTTCGCTGGTGAGCGTGCGCATTGCCGACAACCGCCGCCTGTGCGTGGCCACCCCCGCCTATCTGCAGCGCCGCGGCACGCCGCGCCACCCCAGCGAACTGGTGGCGCATGACTGCCTTACGCTGTCGAGCGAAGCGTCACAGACGCGTGGATGGGCCTTCAGGATGCCGGTGGGTGCCGGTTCCAGCCCCGATGGCACACGCGCTTTTGAGGTCACGCATCTCAAGCCCGGCGGACCGCTCGATTGCTCGGACGGGCAGGTGCTGCACGACTGGTGCCTGGCCGGCTACGGCATTGCCTGGCGCAGCACCTGGGAGGTCGAGGCCGAGATCGCCGCAGGCCGGCTGGTAGCGGTGCTGGAAGAATTTGCCGCGCCGCCCAACGGCATCTACGTAGTGTTTCCCCAGCGCAAGCACATGCCGCTGCGCGTGCGGCTGTGGATCGATTTCCTCAAGCACAATTACAGCCAGCCAGGTTTCTGGAAGGCTGCATAAGCCACCGGTGGCCCGGCATCCCGCAGGCCCCTGTGCCGCCCGCCGCCCGGCGGCATGTTGGCTGCGGATCAACTAGGACTCTCCCCATGACCCTCGAAGCCATCCTGGCCGCCCTGCACCTTCTGGCCATCCTGACCTTTGTCGTCTTCCTGTCAAGCCAGGCGGCGCTGTGCCGCATCGAGTGGCTCAACGCTGCCGTCGTTGAGCGCCTGGCGCGGCTGGATGTGATCTATGCCGTGGCGGCTGTTTTGATGATTGCCAGCGGCATTGCCCGCGTGGTGTGGGGCGTCAAGGGGCCGTCGTGGTACATGTCCCAGCCGCTGTTTCACCTCAAGATGACCCTGGTGGTGGCCATGGCCGTGCTGTCGTTCTGGCCGTCCATCGCGTTTCGCCGCTGGCGGCGTGATTTGCGCGCCACCGGGGCGCTGCCCCAGGCTCCCGAGGTGGCCCGGGTGCGCCGCCTGGTAATGGTGCAGTCGCATGTGCTGCCGGTGGTGGCCATCATTGCGGTGTTCTGGACGCGGGGCTGGTAGGGACCGCTGGCTCCGTAATCTGCAGGCACAAAAAAGCCGCCGGGCCTTGCGGGCCGGCGGCTTTTTTGCGTGCGGGGAGCGCTGCTTTACTTCTTGAGGCACTCGCTCATGAACGCCTTGCGTTCGTCGCCCTTGAGCGTCTTGGCCTTTTCGTCGGCATTGCAGGCCTTCATCTTGTCTTGCTGGGTGGCGGGCTTGTTCTTGAGGCATTCGCTCATGAAGGCCTTGCGCTCGTCGCCCTTGAGTGTCTTGGCCTTTTCGTCGGCGTTGCAGGCTGCCATCTTGGACTGCTGCTTGGTCGGGGCGGCCTTGTCTTCTGCGGCGTGGGCGGCAGTGCCCAAGGAAAGTGCCAGGCCAACGGCCAACAAGGAAAGAAGCTTGCTCATGGAATCTCCTGGAGTGGATACGTTATGGGGGGACCCGCGGGCATTGCACCATAGAACGCCACGGGCCACAACGCCGTCACGGCGGGTCGCGCAGCGGTCTACTGCAATGCGGACCTTCGCGGCACCGCGGCGGCGTAGTGGGCGCGCAGGGCCATCTGGACCTGTCGCGCGTCGTAGGCCAGTCCCCCCAGGAGGAACACCAGGTCGCCGCCTCGCTGCCAGCGCTGCAGGGCTTTGACGATCACGCCGATTGCCGACTCTGTGCTGCTCGTGCGCAGCTTCACGCGGATGGTGTTTTCGGTGATGTCCAGCAGTACGCGTTCCATGGCCTGCCATGGAACGGTGTGCGAATCTTCGTCGCGCAGGTCGGTAATGCCGGATTCGTCAATCACCACCACAGGCTCGCGTTCACGGTAGGCCTCCCAGGCCGAACGGCCGAAGGTACCAGCGATGCAAAACGAGGTGAACGCCCCGACCGAGCCGATGAGCGTCAGCAACTTGTTGTCGGCCGCATAGATCAGCAGCACCGAGTAGGCCAGGCACGCAACCATGAGCAGCGTAAAGGGCACCTGAAACAGCAGGGTCCAGCGGCGTCGGTACAGCACGATGGGCTGGGGTGGCATACGCAATTTCCTTGTGAATGGGCGCTGCGGTGCATTGTGCCGCCGGCTCTGGCGAAGGCCCTGGTGGCCGCCCCGTAAAATTCGCCGATGCTTACCGCCAAAAATGAATTGCTCGCTGCGCTGGCAGCCGAGCTGGAAGTCCTGTCCGAAGGCGCTGGCGCCAAGGCAGCATTCGAATCCCCCAAAGTGGCTGCCCATGGCGACTTTGCCTGCACCGCCGCCATGCAGCTGGCCAAGCCGCTCAAGCTCAACCCGCGTGCACTGGGCGAACAGCTCAAGGCCGCCCTGGAGGCCACACCGGCGTTTCAGCGCTGGGTCGATGCCATCGAGATCGCGGGCCCCGGTTTCCTGAACATCCGCCTCAAGCCCGCCGCCAAGCAGCAGATCGTGCGCGAGGTGCTGGCCGCCGGCGGGCAGTTTGGCTACCAGAGCGGCAACGGCAAACAGGTGCTGGTCGAGTTCGTGTCGGCCAACCCTACGGGGCCGCTGCATGTGGGCCACGGCCGCCAGGCGGCACTGGGCGATGCCATCTGCAACCTGTTTGCCACCCAGGGCTGGAAGGTGCACCGCGAGTTCTATTACAACGACGCGGGCGTGCAAATCGACACCCTGACCAAGAGCACGCAGCTGCGCGCCAAGGGTTTCAAGCCCGGCGACGACTGCTGGCCCACCGACAGCGACAACCCGCTGGCGAAGAACTTCTACAACGGCGACTACATCGCCGACATTGCCGAGGCGTTCAAGGCCCGGGCCACCGTCAAGGCCGACGACCGCGAGTTCACCGCCAATGGCGACGTGGAGGACTACGACAACATCCGCGGCTTTGCCGTGGCCTACCTGCGCAACGAGCAGGACAAGGACCTGCAGGCCTTCAACCTGAAGTTCGACGAGTACTACCTCGAATCGAGCCTGTACACCAGCGGCCGCGTGGAGGCCACGGTGAACAAGCTGGTGGCCAACGGCAAGACGTACGAGCAGGACGGCGCGCTGTGGCTCAAGAGCACCGACTACGGCGATGACAAGGACCGCGTCATGCGCAAGCAGGACGGCACGTACACCTACTTCGTGCCCGACGTGGCCTACCACATCGCCAAGTGGGAGCGTGGCTTCACCAAGGTCGTCAACATCCAGGGCACCGACCACCACGGCACCATCGCCCGCGTGCGCGCCGGCCTGCAGGCGGCGAACGTCGGCATCCCCGCCGGCTACCCCGACTACGTGCTGCACACCATGGTGCGCGTGGTCAAGGGTGGCGAAGAGGTCAAGATCAGCAAGCGCGCAGGCAGCTACGTCACGCTGCGCGACCTGATCGAGTGGACCAGCAAGGACGCCGTGCGCTTCTTCCTGCTCAGCCGCAAGCCCGATACCGAGTACACCTTCGACGTGGACCTGGCCGTGGCCCAGAACAACGACAACCCGGTGTACTACGTGCAGTACGCGCATGCGCGCATCCAGTCGGTGCTGCGGGCATGGCAGGAGGCCGGGGGTAGCGACGTGACCTCGCTCAAGGATGTGGACCTGTCGGCCCTGGAAGGCCCCCAGGCCCAGGCCCTGATGCTGCAGCTGGCCAAGTACCCCGAGATGCTGACCGCCGCAGCGGACGGCGAGGCACCCCACGACGTCACCTTCTACCTGCGCGACCTGGCCGCCAGCTACCACAGCTACTACGATGCCGAGCGCATCCTGGTCGATGACGAGGTGGTGAAGAAGGCGCGCCTGGCGCTGGTCGCCGCCACCGCGCAGGTGTTGCACAATGGCCTGGCTGTGCTGGGCGTGTCGGCCCCGGCCAGAATGTAAGCAACCACTATCACCATGAAAAAGCAACAGACGGGCGGGACGATCATCGGCTTCATCGTCGGGGTCATCGTGGGCCTGGGCGCCGCGCTGGCCGTGGCCGTGTACGTGACCAAGGTGCCTGTGCCGTTCCTCAACAAGAGCAGCGGGCGCGCGGTCGACATGGACGCTGCCGAGTCCAAGAAGAACAAGGACTGGGACCCGAATTCGCCCCTGTACGGCAAGAACCCGGCCCGTCCGCCGGCTCCGGCGGCCGCAGCTTCGGCCCCGGCGGTTGCAGCGGCTCCTGCGCCCGATACGCGCGCGGCTGCATCGGCCGCCAAGCCTGCGGCCAGCAAGCCCGAGGCCGCCAAGGCCGAAACCAAGCCCGGCGCAGACCCGCTGGGCGATCTGGCGGTGGCCAAGGCAGCGGCCGCAGGCAACGTCGATCCGTTTGACTACTACGTGCAGGCCGGGGCCTTCCGTACCCAGGCCGACGCTGACGCCCAGCGTGCCAAGCTGGCCATGCTGGGCTGGCAAGCCCGCGTGAGCGAGCGTGAGCAAAACGGCCGCCAGGTCTTTCGCGTGCGCGTAGGCCCCTTCACCAAGCGTGCCGACGCCGAGCACATCAAGGAAAAGCTCGACGGCGCCGGGGTCGAATCGGCCCTGGTGCGCGTGCAGCGCTGACCCCGGCGGCTGAACTTTTTTACGGGGGCCGTCTCCCATACCGCAGACCCAAACAGGAGAGTCTTTGTCATGAAACGCCGTGAGTTTTCTTTGTCTGCCGCCTCTGCGGTGGCCGCTTCCGCCCTGACGTTGCCCGTGGCCAGCACGGCCCTGGCCCAGGCCCGCCAGTTCAAGGAGGGCAAGGACTACAAGCGCCTGGACAAGCCCGTGGCGCCGGACGCGCCGGCCGGCAAGGTCGATGTGATCGAGTTCTTCTGGTACAGCTGCCCGCACTGCAACACCTTCGAGCCCTCGCTGGAAGCCTGGGTCAAGGCCGCCCCCAAGGACCTGAGCATCCGCCGCGTGCCCGTGGCGTTCAATGCCAGCTTCATCCCCCAGCAAAAGCTGTACTACGCGCTCGAAGGCATGGGCAAGCTCGACGAAATGCACGCCAAGGTGTTCCGTGCGATCCACGTCGAGAAGCAAAAGCTTGCCAAGGACGACGAAATCTTTGCCTGGGTGGCCAAGCAGGGTGCTGACGCCGCCAAGTTCAAGGAGGTCTACAACTCCTTCACGGTATCGAACCAGATCCGCCGCGCATCGCAGCTGCAGGATGCCTACGGTGTCGAAGGCGTCCCCTCGATGGGCGTGGCCGGCAAGTACTACACCGACGGCACCATGGCGGGCAACATGCAAAACGTGCTGCAGGTGGTCGAACACATAGCGGCCACGGCACGCAAGGGCTGAAGGCGTATTGTGCTGCGGCAGGCCCCAGTGGCTGCCAACGGACGACAGCCCGCGCAAGCGGGCTTTTTTCATGGCCGCCGGAGCAGGGGTGGCTACAATGATCTGCAAGATTCGTGCCCTATGAACCACCGCCTCCTACCGATCCTTCTGCTCACGGCCCTGGCCACCTTCCATGGCGTCGGCCATGCCGAAAAGGCCGACCGTGCCAAGCCCATGAACATCGAGGCGGACGCCCTGCGCCACGATGAACTCAAGCAGACCAGTGTGTTCACCGGGCGGGTGGTCATGACCAAGGGTTCCATCGTGCTGCGCGGCGCGCGCCTGGACGTGCGCCAGGATGCCGAGGGCTACCAGTACGGCGTGGTCACGGCCGAGCCGGGCAAGCGCGCGTTCTTCCGGCAAAAGCGCGACACCGCGCCCGGCGCGCCTGACGAATTCATTGAAGGCGAGAGCGAAACCATCGAGTACGACGGCAAGTCCGACAACGTGCGCTTCATCACCCGGGCCGAGCTGCGCCGCTACCGGGGCTCGGTGCTCAGCGACGAGATCACCGGGGCCGTCATCGTCTACAACAACCTGACCGACGTGTTTACCGTGGACGGCCAGCGTACCTCCTCCGGCAGCCAGGCCGCGGGTGCCCCGGCTGGCCAGGGCGGGCGTGTGCGTGCCGTGCTGGCGCCCAAGGACCCTGCGCCACCGGCCAGTGGCGCCAGCGCGCCTGCAGCGCCAGCCGCCTCCGGCCCGGCCCTGCGTCCCAGCAGCAACCTCAGCGGCGGCGCCAAGTGAGCGCGCAGCCCATGCAGACCGGCGCGGCAGATCCGGCCGGCAGCCGGCTGGAGGTCAGCCACCTGGCCAAGTCGTACGGCAGTCGCAAGGTCGTCAAGGACGTCTCACTGGTCGTGCAAAAGGGCGAGGTCGTGGGCCTGCTCGGGCCCAACGGCGCGGGCAAGACCACCTCGTTCTACATGATCGTCGGGCTGGTGCGCAGCGATGGCGGCGACATCCGCATCGACGGGCAGTCGGTGGCGCACATGCCCATCCACCGGCGCTCGCGCCTGGGGCTGTCGTACCTGCCGCAAGAGGCCTCCATCTTCCGCAAGCTGTCGGTCGAGGAAAACGTGCGGGCCGTGCTGGAACTGCAGCGCGGCGATGACGACAAGCCCCTGCCGCGCGCGGTCATCGAAGAGCGCCTGACCGCCCTGCTGCAGGAGCTGCGCGTGGAGCACCTGCGCGCCTCGCCCGCCATGGCGCTGTCGGGCGGCGAACGGCGCCGGGTCGAGATTGCCCGTGCCCTGGCCACGCAGCCGCGCTTCATCCTGCTGGATGAGCCGTTTGCCGGCATCGACCCCATCGCCGTGATCGAGATCCAGCGCATCATCGGCTTCCTCAAGGCCCGCGGCATTGGCGTGCTCATCACCGACCACAACGTGCGCGAAACCCTGGGCATCTGCGACCACGCCTTCATCATCAGCGACGGCCGGGTGCTGGCCCAGGGCACCCCGTCCGAGATCGTCGACAACGCCGAGGTACGCCGTGTGTACCTGGGCGAGCACTTCCGCATGTGACGGCATGAAGCACCGGATGCGCCCGCATGTTCCCTTGCTGTTGCCCTCTCCCTGCAGGCCTGAAGCCGGCCTGAAGGGCTGCGTGAAGGCGGGCCCCGCATGAAGCCCGGCCTGTCGCTGCGCGTATCGCAGCACCTTGCGCTCACGCCGCAGCTGCAGCAGTCCATCCGGCTGCTGCAACTGTCCACGCTGGAGCTATCGCAGGAAGTCGAGCAGATGCTCGACGAGAACCCGTTCCTGGAGCGCACGGCCGAGGAAGCCCCGCGCGAGGAATTCGGCCTCGATGCCGCGGACGCACCGCCGCAGGCGGACGACTACAGTGCGGATGACGCTATATTTTCAGGAGCATCAAGCACTACTGCAACAAGCCCTGAAGGCCAAAATGAGTCCGAAACACCCTCGGGCGCGGGCGACGAGCCCGACTGGAGCGGCGACGGCACCGTGGAGATGGCGCCCAACGATGCCGAGTGGGGCGGCGACGCACCGCCGCGCACGCGCAACGATAGCGAGGGCGATGAGGCCGATGCCACCGAGCTGGCCCGCTCGCACGAATCACTCACTGCATTTCTGCACCGGCAGGCCCTGGGATTGCGCTTGTCCGAGGTGGACTGTGCCGCCCTGCGCTTCCTGATCGAATCGCTGAACGACGACGGTTACCTGGAAGAGTCGCTGGAGGAGCTGGCCATCACGCTCGCCGGCCCGGACGACCTGGAGCAGATCGAGGAGCTGGTGCACCGCTTCACCGTGGCGCAGCGCCTGCTGCAGAGCCTGGAACCCGTGGGTGTGGGCGCCCGCGGCCTGGCCGAATGCCTGACCCTGCAACTGCAGGCCATGGCCGCCGACGAAGACGGCCCCGCCGATGCCGCCACCGTGCAGACCGCGCTGCGCATCTGTCAGCAGCCGCTGGAGATGCTGGCCAAGCGCGACGTGCGCCGCCTGACGGTGCTGTGCAGCGAGGGCGGTGCCAGCGGCGAAGAGCGCACGCGCGCCGCCATGGCGCTGATTGCCCGGCTGGAGCCACGCCCGGGGCGCCGCTTTGCCGACGTGGAGCGCAACATCATCATTCCTGACGTGATCGTGCGCAAGGCGGGCCGCGAAGGCGCGCAAAGGGGCCGCGACACGCAGCAGAACTTCATCGTGCAGCTCAACCCCGACGTGATGCCCCGCCTGCGCGTGCACGACATTTACGCAGGCGCCCTGCGCGGCCACAAGGGCGGCGAGGGCCACCAGGGCATGCAGCAGCGCCTGCAGGAGGCGCGCTGGTTCATCAAGAACATCCAGCAGCGGTTTGACACCATCCTGCGCGTCTCGCGCGCCATCGTCGAGCGGCAAAAGAGCTTCTTCACCCACGGCGAGCTGGCCATGCGGCCGCTGGTGCTGCGCGACATTGCCGACGAACTGGGCCTGCACGAATCCACCATCAGCCGCGTGACCACGGCCAAGTACATGGCCACGCCCATTGGTACCTACGAGCTCAAGTATTTCTTTGGCTCGGGGCTGGGCACCGAAACCGGCGGCAATGCGTCGAGCACGGCGGTGCGCGCGCTCATCAAGCAGTTTGTCGCCGCCGAAAATGCGGCCAAGCCGCTGTCCGACAGCCAGATCGCCGAGATGCTCAAGGAGCAGGGCATCGAATGCGCCCGGCGCACCGTGGCCAAATACCGCGAAGCCCTCAAGATTGCGCCGGCCAACCTGCGCAAGACGCTCTAGCCCGGCGGTCGCCGGTGCGGCAGGTTCAGGCCTGCGCGGATGGCGGTGCGTCGCCGGCACCCAGGCGACGCAGGATGGCGCCCGGCACCGGTGCGACCTTGCGTGTGTGCTTGCCGATGAAGACGATGCCGATTTTTCCCCGCGCCACTTCACGCTGCGTTGAGGTTTCGGTCATGCGGTAGACCAGGTCAAAACCGTAACGGTTGAAATCGCGCGCCGTCATTTCGACCCGCATGGTTTCGCCATGAAACCCCTCGGACTTGTATTGCGCCACGATGTCGCCCACCACGATGGACAGATCGCCCACATCGGCCTCGGAGTAGCCGAGCGACTGGAAGAACCGGACACGGGCTTCCGACACCAGCGTCAGGAGCTGTGCATTGTCGAGATGGCCGCCCTGGTTGACGTGGCTGATGTAGATCTGCAGCTCCGTGGAGAACGCGAAGTGCGTCGGAAGGTCGAAAAGGATGCGAGGCATGCACGCATGGTACGGACTTCCTGCAGTGGCCCCGCGCAGGCGCGGTGCACGCAGTGAGGCCAGGCGGGTGCTGTGCCGTTGATCTCACGGACGCCGTGGCTGTCGCCGGGTCGCCAGACCAAGCTGAATCAGACCTGACGGCAGGCGCGCGGTTCAGGGTTTCCTCGGTGTAACCAGCCAGACCACAGGCCTACGATGGCCGCAGGGTTTAAGGATGTCACAAAATGCAACAAACATCCTCCTCTTCAACCCGGCTTTATCTGAAAGGAAACCGAAATGTCATTCTTTAACCGCCGCATCCTTGTGACCGCAGCAGTTTTTGGTCTCTTGTCCGTCAATGCCTGGGCCCAGGAAAACGGAACCCGCGACGAAGCCAAGGCCATGGTGGACGCCGCCGTCGAGCATGTGAAGAAGGTCGGCCCGGACCAGGCGTTCAAGGACTTCACCAACAAGGAAAACAAGGCCTGGCAAAAGAAGGATTTGTACGTCTTTGCCTACAACTCTGAAGGCGTGAACATGGCCCACGGCGCCAACGACAAGCTGGTGGGCAAGAACCTGATCGACCTGAAAGACCCCAACGGCAAGCCGCTGATCCGTGAACTGCGCGACACAGCCCAAAAGGGCGGTGGCTGGGTGGAATACGACTGGCCACACCCCCAGTCCAAGAAGATCGAAAGCAAGATCTCCTACACCCGCAAGATGACCAACTTTGACGGTTTCATTGGCGTGGGCGTCTATCGCTGATCTGGATGTTGCCGGCCTTGGCGCAGCCAGGAGCGAGCGCCAGCGCTGGCGGGCAGATCAGGCAGATGCCTGCCCTGCCTCCCGGCGCCAGCGCCTTTCATGACGGGTAGGAGCAGCAAATGTTCAACTGGATTCGAAACACGGCCGTGGCCACCAAGATGGCCGTAGCCCCCGCATTTGCGATCATCTGCCTGGTGCTGGTCGGACTGACCGGAATCGTGGCCAACCAGCGGCTGAGCGCCGCGCTGGTCACCCTGGGGGACGAGAGGGTTCCCAGCATCGTCGCGGTCGCCGCGCTGTCCGAGCAGGTCACCGCCGTGCACGCACTGGTCAACCAGAGCCTGGCCTGGGAAGGGGCCGGCTACAAGGAAGACAAGATCACCGCGCTCGACAAGAGCATTGCGGCAAGGCTGGACACCTACAAAGGCGCCTTGCAAAAGAAGCTGGATGTGCCCCACTTGTCCGAAGGCGAGCGCACCCGCCTGACAGTGGTGAAGGCCGAATTCGACAAATACGCCAACAACGCCAAGCAGGCGCTGGACATCAAGACCGGCATGCTCGGCAATGCCGCATCGTTCATGACGACCATGGACGTGCACTACAACAAGCTCAAATCCGAGCTGGATGCCCTGGTCAAGGAGCAGACCGACGAGTCCGCCAAGGCCGTGGCCGCGGGCCGTGCGCAGGCCGCACGCAACAACACGCTCATCCTGTCGGGTTTTGGCATTGCGCTGGCCGCGACCGTGGTGCTGTCGTGGCTCATGTACAAGATGATCGTTCCGCCACTGATGCTGGCATCGCGCGTGGCCGCTGCCGTGGCGCAAGGCGACCTGAGCCAGCGCCCCCGGCCCGAGTCGACAGACGCCACGGGCCAGGTCATCGAGGCGCTGGGTACGGTCACGAGCAACCTCTCGCGTGTGGTTGTCGACATCCGGTCAACGGCCGAGCTGATCAACAACGCCGCAGGCGAGATATCGATGGGTAACGCCGACCTGTCGCGCCGCACGGAAACCCAGGCCGCCAATCTGGAAGAAACCGCCGCTTCCATGCAGGAGCTGAGCACCGCGGTGAAAAACAACGCCGAAACGGCGCGTGAGGCCAACCGCATGGCCAGTTCCGCCAGTGCGGCGGCTGCCGCTGGCGGCACCGTGGTCGGCCAGGTGGTGGACACCATGGAAGAGATCACGGCGTCGTCCCGCAAGATCTCGGACATCATCGGCGTGATCGACGGGATCGCGTTTCAGACCAACATCCTGGCGCTCAATGCCGCCGTCGAAGCCGCACGGGCGGGCGAGCAGGGCCGGGGCTTTGCCGTGGTGGCCAGCGAGGTGCGCAGCCTGGCCGGCCGCTCGGCCGAGGCGGCCAAGGAAATCAAGAACCTCATCAATGCCAGTGTGACCAAGGTCGACGCGGGCAGCCGCCTGGTGGGCCAGGCGGGGGCGTCGATGCAGGAGATCGTGGCGCAAGTCAAGCGCGTGGCCAGCCTCATTGAAGAGATCAGCGGTACCGCCACCGAGCAGACCCGCGGTATCGACCAGATCAACCAGGCGATTGCAGAGCTTGACAGCGTCACCCAGCAAAACGCGGCCCTGGTGGAAGAGGCTGCAGCGGCCGCCGACAGCCTCAACCGCGAGGCGAGCCGGATGGTTCAGGTCGTGAGCGTCTTCAAGCTGCAACCGGGCGACGAGGTGTCGGCACCGGCATCGGCGCGTTACGCAGCGTCGGGCATTGCGCACCAGGCTGCGCCCCCAGCCTGCGGCTGACCGACCGCGGATAGCGCCTGCGGCCCGCAGACCGCAGCGCGCGCAACCTGCGTGGGGTGGGTGCGGCCGACACTGGCCTATTTGCGTGCGTGAACCCTGTGCCGCAGGCATGGCGGGCAGCGTTGTCGGCGCAGGCTCCGCGGCTCAGGCGGATGGCTTGCCGCGCTGCACAGCGGCTTGGGCGGCGGTCGTTTGCGCCTTCGTTCTGTCATCGCCCGCCGCGTTGTCTGCCTTGTCTGCCACCACCTTGGTCGCCACCACCGACACCGGATCGCTCGCGGGAAAGCTTTCCTCCCCAGCGTGGTCGAGCGCGGGTTCACTGACCTCTTGCACCTCGACCGATGGCGCGGCTGGCGCAAACGGGTGGCGCTGGGCTGGGTCCGCCTTGGGGTGTGATGCGGCGGTCGGGAAGGGCCAGGGTTTTCGGGTCATGGGGGCTCCGCAAGTCGGGAAGGGTCAAACAACAGGGCAGCTGACGGGTGCCTGCGTCTTACCTTAGAGCAGCAGGCGCGCCGCCGTTGTAGGACTGGCCGCGCCCGCCGGATAGGCCGAGCGCGCGACCCCTGCGAATTCGGGGCGATTTTTGGGGGGAGGCTGCCGCGCCCGGTTGCGCTCTCGGCAAACACAGCCGGGCGAGTCCCTGCGCCGTTTACGCCCCCCTCTGCTGCACCCGGGACCCAAAAGCCACGATGAAGACGACGCGAACTGAACGGGTTCGCCGCACGGGCAACGAACGGCCGCGGCGCTGATGGCACGCAGCGTGTGCCACCGGCGGGAGGAGCGGCGGTGGCTGCCTTGGGTGATCTGCAAACGGGCCAGGCACGGCGCATCTGGGCGGGCAGTCCGCGCAGCGGCCGGAACGGCTGTGCAGGGGGCATCCACCCCCCGATTGGTGGTCATCCGGGGCCCTGGGGCATGCTGTGAATGACTTTAATGCTATATAAGGCATAGCGTTTGACTGATGGGCCTTCCGCACAGTGCCGGAGCCGACCCCTCGCCACTGCACCGGCCCGCCGAGCACAGGCCGCCCGCCCACAACCCCCGCATGTGCCTGGCCCGGGCGCCCAGTGCCCCGCAGGGCTTATCCTCACGCCCTGCTATGAACCAACTCCAACTATTTCTTCCGTGCGCTGCGGGCGTCGAAAGCTTCCTGGCTGACGAGGTGCACGGCATCACCGGCCTGACCGGGCAAGACCTGCTGGTGGGCCGCGGCGGGGTGCTGCTGCGCGCATCGTGGCGCCACGCGCTGCTGCTGAACCTGCACAGCCGCCTGGCCCAGCGCGTGCTGGTGCAACTGGCGCACCGCCCCTACCGCTCCGAGAACGACCTGTACGCTGCGGCCAGCGATGTGGCCTGGGAAATCTGGTTCACCACGCGCCAGACCTTCAAGGTGGAAGTGACGGCCCAGCACAGCCCGCTGCAGAGCCTGAACTTTGCGGGCCTGAAGGTGAAAGACGCCGTGGCCGACCGCTTTCGCGCCAAGAGCGGCGTGCGCCCTGATGTAAACACCCAGTGGCCCGACGTGCGCATCCACCTGCACCTGACCACCGACGAAGCCACCATTTACATCGACACCAGCGGCGAGCCGCTGTTCAAGCGCGGCTGGCGCGAAGACAAGGGCGATGCCCCGCTGAAGGAAACCCTGGCCGCCGCCATGATCGCCGCCAGCGGCTGGGACCCGCATGGCGACCACCCCCAGCCCCTGTACGACCCCTGCTGCGGCAGCGGCACCATCGCCATCGAAGCCGCACAGATCGCCTGCCGCATCCCGGCGGGCATGATCCGGCGCTTTGCGTTCGAGAAACTGCTGCCCTTCCAGGCGCACGTGTGGTCTGCTATCAAAAACGAAGCAGAAGGAGCCATCACAACCAGCCTCGTACCCATTTTTGGCAGTGATGTGGCCTTCCGCATGGTCGACTTTGCCCAGCGCAACGCCGAGCGCGCTGGCGTGGCCGACGCCGTGCAGCTGCGCGGCGGCGACGCCCTGCAGCGCATGCCGCCTTGCGACGAGCCCGGCGTGATGCTGCTGAACCCGCCTTATGGCGAGCGCATTGCTGCCGCGGGTGCCGCCGGCCGCAACGCCAGCGAACGCGCCGCCGACCGCGCCCAGGGCATGGCCGTGGGCCGCGAAGAGGCGCAGACCGAAGACGGCGGCGCGTTCTTCAGCCAGCTAGCCTCGCACTGGAAGAAGAACTACACCGGCTGGACGGCCTGGATGCTCACGCCCGACCTGAAACTGCCCGGCAAGATGCGCCTGAAGGAATCGCGCCGCGTGCCCATGTGGAACGGCCCCATCGAATGCCGCATGTTCCGCTTTGACCTCATCAAGGGCGCCGTGCGCGACCGCGCCGCCAAGGCCGGGCCCGACGGCACGCCACCCGCCCCCCCCGCGCCATGAAGGTGCTGCTGCGCCTGCCCGCCGCCGCCCCGGCGGGCGAGCCCGCGCGGCCGGTGGTGGTGGACACCAACGTCGCGCTCGACCTGCTCATCTTCAGCGACCCACGCACCGCCCCCCTGCGCACGCTGCTGACCCAGGGGCGCCTGGCGTGGATCGCCACGCAGGTCATGCGCGATGAGCTCGAACGCGTGCTGGCCTACCCGCACATCGCCGAGCGCATGGACTACTACCGGGTGAGCGCCGCGCAAGTGCTGGCCGCATTCGACGCACAGGTGCGGCTGGTGGACGTTGCGCCCAAGGTGGTCTACGTGTGCAAGGACGCCGACGACCAGAAGTTCATCGACCTGGCGGCTGCGCACCAGGCGCTGCTGCTGAGCAAGGACAAGGCGGTGATCTGCATGCGCAAGCGGTTGGTGAACCTGGGGGCGGATGTGGCGACGGAGGTGGTGCTGGATGTTGATGGGGTGTGCGCATAAAATATGCGCATGTTTTGCTGGAGGTGCCGCGATGCTCCGTTTTGACAACGCTCCCAAGAAGTCCACCAATCTCTCGCTCAACAGCAAGGTGCTGGAGGCCGCGCGCGACATGGGCATGAACATTTCCCAAACCGTGGACGAGCTGCTCGCTGCAGAAGTACAGCGCCGCTACTGGGAGCGCTGGAACACCACCAACCAGGAGGCCATCGCGGCCTACAACGCTCGGATTGAAAGCGAAGGCCTGCCGTTGGCCCAGTACCGCAGTTTCTGAGCCATGGCGCGTTTCGACGTTTATCCCCATCCCGACACGGGCCAGCGTGGAACCACGCCCTTTCTGCTGGATGTCCAGAACGAGTACATCAGCGGACTGCACACGCGCGCAGTGCTTCCGCTGCGCCGCGCAGAGCGTGTGGCAATACCGCTGCGGGACCTCAATCCGGCGCTGGAGGTGGACGGCGTTGCGGTCATCCTCGATGCGGCCGCCATCGGTGCGGTGCCGCTGTCTCTTCTCAAAAGCCCAGTGGCCAATCTGCGGGCCCAGGCCGACCTGATCACCAACGCGCTGGATGCGTTGTTTGGCGGGTACTGACCAAAGGTCAGTCAGGCCCGGCTTTCAGGGCTGATGGCTGAGGCTCTGGCCACAGTCGCCCACAAGTTTCTAGCTGAACGCCTGCGGCCGAGCACGCCGGAATGCACTTCTTCGGCCGTGGGGGTGTACACCTCAAAGCCGCTCATCGCCAGGCGCCGTCAGGCCAGCAGGTCATATGCCGCCCGCACCCGCTGCAAGTCGCGCCCCAGTTTGCGGTTCTCGGGCAGGCGCCGCATCCAGCCCATGCGGCGCACGCTGTCGGCCAGCACCTGCTGCATCTCTGCACTTTCACCCGCCACCCATTCCGCCCAGCTCTGGTGCGCCTCGGCCAGCGTGCCGCCCTCGCGCAGGTAGATGGCGGTGGAGTGCGCGTAGCACAGGGCATCGCGCACATGGCACAGCGCCAGCGGTAGCACGGCGGCGGGGTCGTCTTCAAAGTCGATACAGGCCATTGCGCCATCGGGGCAGCGCACCAGGTTGCGGGCAAAGGCCTGGCTCAGGCAGGTGCCCTGGCGGTGTACCTGGGCCAGCGTCTGAAGGCCCTGCTGCCACATGGCCAGCACGTCACGGTGCCGTCCCGCGCGGGCAGCATCGTCGATCTCGTTGCCCAGCGATGGCGTCACATCGGCCGGGAGGCCCAGGTGGCGCATGGCAAAGCCATCGGGCTGCGCCGCCACCACCACCGGTACGCGGATGCCGCGGGCGGCCAGGTCTTGCAGGCGGCGCACCTCGGTGGCGATGGCGGTGGTGCCGCCCGGGTTGGGCACCGGGCGCAGCACCGGCAGCCGCAGCAGCCCGGCCAGCAGCGCCATGGCGCGGTAGCGGCCGCTGCCGTGCGGCGCGCCCGCGCGCTTGACCCAGATCTTTTCATCGCCCAGCAGGTGGTCCATCACGCTGCGGGGCTGGGTGGCCAGTTGCTGCTGCAGGAAGGCGGCGTAGCCGTTGCCTTCGGGCATGCAGGCTGCGGGCTCGGTGCGGGGCGGGGTGGTGGTGTCGGGAATGCCGGTGGTCATGCAACGGGGTGGGGTGTCTGGGCAGCGGTTGCGCCTGCGGCCACGGCTTGCACCAGCTCGACATGGTGCGGCACCGAGGGCTCCAGCTCGGGCTCGCAGGCCTGAAAGCTGTGTGCGCTGGCCAGTGGCCAGTATTGGCGGAACACATTGTGCTGCGCATCCAGCGGGCCCAGCAGGGCGCCCGGCTGCATGCGCGTGATGAGGTTGGACAGCAGCCGCACATGCGTGTCGCTGATGCGGCGCACGATGTGGTGGGCGGTGATCTCGTTGGGGTGGCGCAGGCCGGCGGCCTGCACCAGCTCCTGCAGCGCATGCAATGTACTGCGGTGGAACTGCGCCACGCGCGTGGCCTTGTCGGGCACCACCAGGGCTTGCTGACGCAGGGGGTCTTGCGTGGTGACGCCGGTGGGGCAGTGGCCGGTGTGGCAGGTCTGCGCCTGGATGCAGCCGAGCGCCAGCATGAAGCCGCGCCCGGCGTTGCACCAGTCGGCCCCCAGCGCCATCATGCGGGCGATGTCGAAGGCGCTGACCACCTTGCCCGCGCAGCCCAGCCGCACGCGGTCACGCAGGTTCACGCCCACCAGGGTGCTGTGCACCAGCAGCAGGCCCTCCTGCAGCGGGGCGCCCACATGGTCGATGAACTCCACCGGGGCGGCGCCCGTGCCACCCTCGGCGCCATCCACTACGATGAAGTCGGGCGTGATGCCCGTGACCTGCATGGCCTTGACAATGGCAAACCATTCCCAGGGGTGGCCCAGGCAGAACTTGAAGCCCGTGGGCTTGCCGCCCGACAGGGTGCGCAGCCGGCCGATGAACTGCATCATCTCGACCGGTGTCTTGAACGCGCCGTGGCTGGCGGGTGACACGCAGGTCTCGCCCACGGCCACGCCGCGCGCCTCGGCGATTTCGGCCGTGACCTTGGCGCCGGGCAGCACCCCGCCATGCCCAGGCTTGGCACCCTGGCTGAGTTTCAGCTCGATCATCTTGACCTGCGGGTCGGTGGCGTTGGCGGCAAAGCGCTCTTCGCTGAAGGTGCCGTCGCTGTTGCGGCAGCCGAAGTAGCCGGAGCCGATCTCCCAGATCAGGTCGCCGCCATGCTCGCGGTGGTAACGCGAGATGGAGCCCTCGCCCGTGTCGTGCGCAAAGCCGCCGGCCTTGGCGCCCTTGTTCAGGGCCAGCACGGCGTTGGCCGACAGCGCGCCAAAGCTCATGGCCGAGATGTTGAACACGCTGGCGTGGTACGGCTGGGTGCAGGGCTGCACCGACGGCGAGGGCGCATCGGGGCCGCCGCCGATCCACACCCGGAAGTCGTGCGACGGCAGCTGTGTGGGCGCCATCGAATGGTTCACCCATTCGTAGCCATGCGCGCGCACATCCAGCTGCGTGCCAAACGGCCGGTTGTCGGGCTCACCCTTGGCGCGCTGGTACACCAGCGAGCGCTGCGCCCGCGAGAACGGCGCCGCCTCGCTGTCGCTTTCAATGAAGTACTGGCGCACTTCGGGTCGGATGTACTCCAGCATGAAGCGCAGGTGGCCGATGACCGGGTAGTTGCGCAGCACCGCATGCCGCGTCTGGCGCAGGTCATAGATGCCCAGTGCCAGCAGGCCCCCCAGCACGCAGGCCAGAGCCGACAGCCACACGGTGAAACCGAAGGCGGCCAGGCCGCCCAGTGACAGCACCAGCCCCACCGCACAGAGGGCCAGCGCGGTGTACCGCACGGGATACAGGTTGTTGAGCTGGTGGATCATGGTGGCGTCCAGGTTTTGGAAGATGCAACTGCACAGGGCTACACTGGCCGCCTTTTGCGGCGCCGCCACGGGCCGAATCCCATGCTGTTTTTGGCATCGGGCACAGCCGGTGGCGCTGGCGCAGGCTGAAGGCATCATAAAAGTAAATGTTTGTGCGGTGGCGCCTGCGCCCCGCTCCCAGCTGAAAGTGTTGCCCGCCTGGTCGCCGCGCCCCCGCACCTGCGCTGCCCCTGCCGTGCCGCCCGCTCCCACTCCTGACCACGGATACCGCCATGACCGAACCTGTCGACCACTCCACACCCTCTGCAGCAGCGCCCACGGCTGGTGCTTCTTCTGCTGACGCCGCCGCGCGCGACCTGGCCGCTCAAGCCCTGCCGCCGGGCCTGAGCCCCGACGAGCTCGAAGAAATCGACAACCTCCTGGATGACCTGCGCTCGCGTGGCGAAGAAATCCCGCAGTGGGAGTTCTGCGATGGCTTCATGACGGCCGTGATCTGCAGCCGCCGCCCTATCCCGCCCGCCGAGTACCTGCCCATGCTGCTGGGCGACGGTGCCGAGCTGGACGCGGCCGATGGCGCGCCGCTGCCCCTGCTGTCCGCGTTTGCCGATGCCGCCCAGCAGGCGCGGTTCCTGGAGCTGTGGGACCGCCGCTGGAACGAGATCGTGGCCCAGCTCGACACCGACGTGAAGACGCTGGACGACGACCGCACCTTCCAGCCCGAAGCCATGGACATGCGCGGCGCGGTGGCCAGCCTGCCCGAGGAAGAGCGCGCCGAAATGGAAGGCCAGGAGATCCCGTCCTTCGGCCAGGTGTGGGCGCTGGGCTTCATGTTTGCGGTGGAAAACTGGCCCGAAGACTGGGCCGCCCCGCGCGACAAGGAAGCCGCCAAGTGGCTCGACGATGCGCTCGACAGCATCGTCGCCCTGACCGAAGACGACACCGGCAAGCCCGAGGTCTGCATGTTCAGCGAAGACGGCCCGCCCAGCACCAGCCAGGCGCGCGTGGAAGCCTTTGGCGAAGCCATCTGGGCCGTGTACGACCTGCGCCAGCTGTGGAAGAGCATGGGCCCGCGCGTAGAGACGGTGCGCAAAGCGCCCGAGCCAGGCCGCAACGACCCGTGCCATTGCGGCAGTGGCAAAAAGTTCAAGAAGTGCCACGGGGTATGAGCACATCCCCCTGAGTCGCTGCGCGCCTTCCCCCTTCTCTCGAATCGCGATGCGATTCGGGAAGGGGGACGCCACCAGCGCCCGCAAGCGAAGCGCCGCCTGCGCCGCTTGGCAGCCCTTGCGCGGTGGCCGCTGATGGGGCTGCGCGCGCTGAAGAGATTGGAGTCGATGAGAGCAGATGACCTTCGGCGCCGATGAATTCGCTGTATCGGTTTGCTATGTAAGTTATAGCTACCGGTGCTTTATGGGTAAGCGCTAGAGGCTTTTCTGGCTTGTTTTCCTGCCACGCGCCTTCGGGCGCGTTTTGTTTGGCACCGCACCACACTGTTGTTCTCCTATGTCGTCTTTCTTGACCCGCCTGCGCGCCGAATGGGCCCCCAGCATTCCGCGCGAGTTGCTGGCTGGCGCCGTGGCCACGTTTGCGCTGATTCCCGAAGTCATCGCGTTCTCGTTCGTGGCGGGCGTGGACCCGGCGGTGGGGCTGTTTGCCTCGTTCGTCATCAGCATCGTCATCGCCTTCACCGGCGGGCGGCCCGCCATGGTGTCGGCCGCTGCGGGCTCGGTGGCGCTGGTGGCGGCGCCGCTGGTGCAGTCGCACGGGCTGGGCTACCTGCTGGCGGCGGGGCTGCTGGCGGGCGCGGTGCAGGTGGTGTTTGGGCTGCTCAAGCTGGGCGTGCTCATGCGCTTTGTCTCCAGCTCGGTGCGCACGGGCTTCGTCAACGCGCTGGCCGTGCTGATCTTTGCCGCCCAGCTGCCGCACCTGCACGGTGCCGCGCCCGCCACCTGGGCCATGCTGGCGCTGGGGCTGGCCATCATCTATGGCCTGCCGTGGCTGGGGCGGGTGCTCAGGCTGCCTGCGCTCTCGGCCGTCCCGTCGCCACTGATCTGCGTCGTGGCGCTCACGCTGCTGGCATCGTGGCTGGGCTTGCGCCTGCCCACCGTGGCCGACCTGGGCAACCTGCCCGATGCACTGCCGCTGTTTGCGCTGCCCCAGGTGCCCGTCTCGCTCGACACCCTGCGCATCATCCTGCTGCCCGCGCTGGCCATTGCGATGGTGGGCCTGCTCGAATCGGTGCTGACGGCCGCCGTGGTCGACGAAATGACCGAGACCCCCAGCAACAAAAACCGCGAATGCACGGGCCTGGGGCTGGCCAACATCGCCGCCAGCCTGTTTGGCGGCATCGCTGGCTGCGGAATGATCGGCCAGGCCGTGGGCAACGTGAAGTACGGCGGGCGCGGGCGGCTGTCCACGCTGTTTGCCGGCGTGTTCTTGCTCATCCTGATGGTGTCGCTGAAAGACTGGGTATCGCAGGTGCCGGTGATCGCGCTGGTGGCCATCATGGTCATGGTGTCGGCCGAGACGTTCGACTGGAAATCCCTGGGCACGCTGGTGCGCCACCCGCGCATGTCCAGCGCCGTGATGCTGGCCACCGTGGCCGTGACCATCGGCACGCACAACCTGGCCGCCGGCGTGGCGGCGGGCGTGGTGCTCAGCGGTGTGTTCTTTGCGTTCAAGGTCTCGCGCATGCTGCAGGTGCGCGCTGTGGACGACGCGGCGACCGGCCAGCGCACATGGCATGTGTCAGGCCAGGTGTTCTTTGCCTCGGCCGATGCGTTCATCGAAGCCTTTGATGTGCTGGGCGCCGAGGGCCGGCCCGTGTGCATCGACGTGACGCACGCGCACTTCTGGGACGTGACGGCCGTGGCCGCGCTGGACAAGGTGGTGGAGCGGCTGCGTCACCATGGCTGTGCGGTGCAGGTGGTGGGGCTCAATGAGGCCAGCGCGGTGCTGGTGGATCGGATGGGGGGCGATGCGGCTCCCGCCGGTCCGCTTGGCCGTAGGGACAGTTGAACGGTGCGGTGCCGCTCGGCGTAGCGGGTGTTTAAGAGTGCTTAGCACCGCAGCCCGCTAAGCCGCGGTGAAGCCCAAATGTGGGGGGCTACCAGCGGCTGGTGTGCGCGGCGATGGACGCTTGGGGCCCGAAGCGTCTGTAAGGCGCGCTCCGTAGCGGCCGTCGGTTGGTTAGCGTCGTTGGCGTTCCATTGCGGTTGTGGAGGCGATGAAGCCTAGCTTGGCGAAGAACTCTACAGCGCCTTCTCTCCCTGCTCGAAGCATCCAAGTGATATGCGGGTCATATCCAACGAGTCGCTCAACGAGCGCCTGTCCGATTCCTTGGCGCCGACATGCTTCTGCAACAACGACCATGGACACGTACCCGTTAGAAATCCCGTCGGTGATTGCACGCGCGAAGCCGACTACTTCCATGTCGACGACCGCGACCATCGTCCGCTGTGACGCGGCAATGAGCCGACCGAGATCGTGGATGTCGCCTACTCGGTGAGCCCATCCGTTTGCACAAAGCAGACGATGGATGGCCTGGATCTCGGAATCATTTGGGCTGCGAATCTGCATGACGCACCTTATGGGATAAGTGATTGGGTTGCCATTGCGAATGGATCGCTTCTGGCCGGTCGCCGACTCCCTTACCCCTGCGCCAAGAACTTCTTCAGATTCCCCGCCGCCGTACTCCGCACCTTGCGCCGGAGCGACGGCGACCAGCCCAGCAGCAGCCCCGGCGCCCCCAGCGCCTGCCGCGCCCAGCGCCAGAAGCTGAAGCGGTCGCGGTGGGTGGCGATCAGGCCTTCGGGGGTGAAGGTGAAGGTGCCGTCGATGATGTTGTGCACCTTGCGCCCGGTGGCGCTGAACAGGTAGTGCGCTTCCCAGTGGGCTTTGCCGCCCGCAGCATCGGCATCGATGCCGCTGAACTCCAGCTTCCAGTGCTCGCGCGCGCCGGGCTTTTGGGTGGCGGTGCACAGCATCCGCCACATGCCGGCCACCTGCTCGCGGCCTTTCAGGGAAAAGGCTTCGTCTTCAAAGGTGGCGTCCGGGGCGTAACAGGCGGCCATGGTGGCGTGGTCCAGCTGGCTGAAGGCGGTGTAGAAGCGTTGCAGGGTTTGCGCGTTAGGGTGCATGGGGTGCGGTGTGGTGATGAAGAGGGTGGCGCATTGGCTGCGTCAGCGCATGAAGGCGCGCAGCGCCTCGGCGGTGGCATCCGGCAGTTGTTCAGGGATGAAATGCCCTGCGGGCACCGCATGGCCGGTGACCGTGCCGCTGCACTGCGCCTGCCACAGCGCCAGCGGGTCAAACATGCGGTGCACCACGCCGTGCGCGCCCCACAGCACCAGCGTGTCGCAGGCAATCTTGTCACCCTGCGCACGGCTGGCGCGGTCGTGCTCCAGGTCGATACCGGCACTGGCGCGGTAGTCCTCGCACGCGGTGTGGATGGCTTCGGGCGTGCAAAAGCAGCGCTCGTATTCGGCCAGCGCCTGCGGCTCGATGTGGCCCATGCCCGCGCTGCCCCAGCCGCCCAGTTTGGCGTGCAGGTAGGCGCGGGCGTTGCCGCCAATCATGGTCTCCGGCAGCGGCGCGGGCTGGATGAGGTGGAACCAGTGGTAGTAGGCGCGGGCAAATTCCATGTCGGTGCGCGCATACATGTCGAGCGTGGGCGCAATGTCGATCACGCACAGGTGGGTCACGCGCGCGGCGTGGTCCAGGGCCAAGCGGTGTGCCACACGGCCCCCGCGGTCGTGGCCGCACAGGGCAAAGCGCTCGTGGCCCAGGGCGGTCATCACCTCGGCCATGTCTTGTGCCATGGCGCGCTTGCTGTAGTTGCTGTGGTCGGGCAGCCCGGGGGCGTGCGATGAATCGCCATAGCCGCGCAGGTCGGGCATCACCAGAAAATAGTCGCGCGCCAGCTGCTGCGCCACGCGGTGCCACATTGCATGCGTTTGCGGAAACCCGTGCAGCAGGAGCAGCGGCGGTGCGCTGGCGTTGCCGCCCGTGCGCACAAAGATGTCGGCGCCCGATGTGGCGATGCGCCGGGCCGTGAAACCGTCGAACCAGGGGTGTGCAGTGGTCATGGATGCATTCGTGTATCAAAGGCAGGGGGCTCGGGCTCGGGGCCCGGCCAGGATTGGTCAGGCCGTCAGCCAGCCCAGCAGGCGCTGCAGTGCGTAGCGCACCGTGGCAGCGCGCACCGTGGCGCGGTCGCCTGCAAAGTGCTGCATCTCGGTGTGCGTCTGCCCGCCCACACACCAGCCGAACCACACGGTGCCCACGGGCTTGGCGGGGCTGCCGCCGGTGGGGCCGGCCACGCCGGTCACTGCAAGGCTGACATGCGCTTGCGAGTGGGTGATGGCGCCATCGGCCATGGCGCGCACCACGTCTTCGCTCACCGCGCCGTGCTGCTCGATACGGGCGGCGGGCACCCCCAGCATGTCGGTCTTGGCGGCGTTGGAGTAGCTGACAAAGCCGCGGTCAAACCACTGGCTGGAGCCTGCCATGTCGGTGCAGGCCGCGGCGATCATGCCGCCGGTGCAGCTTTCGGCCGTGGCCAGGCGGTGCCCGTGTTGCATCAGAATCAGTGAAATCTGGGTCAGATTGGCTTGTAGTGCTTCTGTATCAAGCGCTTGCAGCTCACTTTTTGAGAGCGATGTGACGGTCATCAGAATCTCCAGAGGGCAATGACGAGCAGGGTGCAAAAGGCTGCCACAAAGTCGTCAAACAAGATACCCCAGCCACCGCGCCAGCCGAACCCCTTGAACAGGCTGTCGGCCCAGGCCACAGGCCCGGGCTTGGCCGCATCAAAAAACCGGAACAGCGCAAACGCCACAAGTTGCCCCCACAGCCCCATGGGCATAGCCAGCCACAGCACCAGCCAGAAGGCCACCACTTCGTCCCACACGATGCTGCCGGGGTCGGCCACGCGCATGTTGCGTGCGGCGGTGGTGCAGGCCCACCAGCCCACCAGCGTGCTGGCTGCAATCACCACGCCCATGGACGCGGGCGACAGCCACTGCTGCATGACCAGGAACGCCAGCCACGCCCACAGCGTGCCCACGGTGCCGGGGGCCACGGGCGACAGCCCGGCGCCGAACCCCAGCGCAATGAGGTGGGCCGGGTGGCCCAGCAGAAACTTGACGCCCGGGCGCCCGGGCATGCGGGGCGCGGCGGAGGGCATGGGCGGGGAAGACGCGTTCATTTCATCCATGGCGCAATTGTCGGGGCTGGCTGGCCCGGTTGCACCTGTTGAACCTGTTTGCGCAGGCGCCAGGCACCGCATGCACCCTGGGGCCGGGCGATGCGGGTGGCGGAGCCAGAGCACCGGGCATGAAAAAAGCCCAGCACCGGGGTCGGCGTGGGCCTTGGCTGTACAACGCTCAGGCGGATGTGGCCGCGTGGCCATCGCCTCTGCCGAGCAGTTGCAAATGCGGCTGCTTGCTTACTTCTTCTGGCACTCGGCCTTGGTTTCGTTTTCTTTCTTGCTGCAGTCCACCTTCTTGTCGTCCATCTTGCCGCCGCCGTGGCTACCGGCCATGGCGGGAGTCGCTGCCAGAACAAACGCAGCGGCAATGGCGGAAATCAGAGTTTTCATGGTTTACCTCGTTCAAAAGCGGTCACGCAAAAAACAACGCAGAATGCCCGTAACCCTGACATCCCGAGCGGAGCGTACCCCTTTGGCCCCAACTTTGCTGCCCCGCCCAAAGCCCTGCAGTTTCACTAAGGTATCAGGCGGTTGTGCTGCGAGCGCCTGGGCATCGCGCCTGCTGCTGGCCTGTACCGTGGTGACTGCCTGCGGCGTTGTCCAGTCTCAGCCGCGCTTTCAGCCACCCGCCGATCAGGTGGTGTTGCCCGCCTCGCTCCATGCCCTTGGCGGCCAGTCGGCCGCGTTGCGCGAAGCCGACCTGGCGCGCCGCGCGGCCCCCGGCGACATCGACAAGGCGCTGGACTATGCCCGCGCCGTCTTCGTGCTCGGGCTTACCGAAGGCGATTTGCGCTGGTACGGCGCTGCCCGGGCCGCGCTTGCGCCCTGGTGGGATGCCAGGGCCTTGCCCGCCCGCGGCCACTACCTGCGCGGCCTGGTGCGGCAGGGCTTCCACGACTTTGCAGGCGGCCTGCAGGACATCAACGCGGCCATCACGCTCGACCCGGCGCAGCCCGAGTTCTGGTCGTGGCGGTTTTCGCTGCACCTGCTGGCCTCCGACATGACCGCCGCCGCGGCCGATTGCGCCGAAATCGCGCAGCGCTTCGGGGCCGACGAAGGCAATGCCTGCCGCGCCACGCTGTTCTACCGCACCGGCCGTGCGGCCGAGGCGCTGCCCCTGTTTGATGCACTGGTGCGCAAGAGCGACTACCAGGGCGAGCTGACCCAGGGCTGGCTGCGATTCCACCAGGGCGAGGCGCTGCGCGTGGCGGGCCAGCCCGACCGGGCCGCGCAGGTGTGGGAGCAGCACCTGCAGGCCTACCCCCGCGCCCACGGCGTGCGGCTGGCGCTGGCCAAGCTGTACAACGAGCAGCGCCAGCCCGACCGTGCGCGCCGCGTGGCCAGCGTGAAGTCGCCCTCCGATGCGCTGCTGGTGCAGTCGCTGCTGGCCAGCCGCGCGCTGAACGATGGCGAGGCCGAGCGCCTGGCCGCGCAGGTCGAAGGCCGCATGGCGGTACAGGCCGAGCGGGGCGAGGCCATGATCGAACGCCCGCAGATGGTGTACTACATCCGCACCGGTCGCGACGTACCGCGGGGCCTGGCATTGGCCGTGCAAAACTGGCGCGAGCAAAACGAGCCCGCCGACGCCGTGCTGCTGCTGGAGGCCGCACTGCAACTGAACCAGCCCACGGCAGGCGAGCCGGTGCTGCGCTGGATGGCCGCCACCGGCTACACCGACCCGGTGCTGGCACCGCTGGCCGGAAAGCTGCAGGCCCAGCTCAAGGGTGCACGATGACACGCTGTCGCCGTACTCCCGCCCGGATCCCCATGCCGACGCTGACCTTGCCACTGCCGTTCCAAGCCCTCACCGGTCACCGTAAGCCGCACTCCAGCCTGAGCGGCTGGATGGCTCTGCTGGCGGCCTGCCTGCTCTGGTGGTGCGCCGCCAGCCCGGCGCTGGCGCATTCCAGCAGCAACAGCTTTCTGGCGCTCTCGGCCCGCGATGGCGCGCTGGTGCTGCGGGCCGACGTGCACCTGCGCGACCTGGACCTGCAGTTCGATCTGGACCGCGACCGCAACGGCGAGGTCACCTGGGCCGAAGTGGCCGAACGGCAGGGCGAACTGCAAGCGTGGCTCACGGCCGGCATCACGCTCACGGCGGGCGGCAAGGCGTGCGCGCTGGCGCCGGTGGATGTGCTGGCCAGCCAGCGATCCGACGGCATCTACCTGAGTGCTGAATGGACGCTGCCCGACTGCGCACGCGCCCTGGATGCCGGGCAGGGACCGCTGGCGCTGCGCTACGGCCTCATCTTTGCGCAGGACAGCCTGCACCGCGCCCTGTTGCGCGTGGATGTGCCCGCGCTGCAGACCAGCGCCATGCTCAGCCCCGAGCAACCCGAGGCGCAGCTGCAGGCCGGCGGCGGGTCGGCCCTGCAGGTGTTGCAGCGCTATGTGGTCGACGGCGTGTGGCACATCTGGATCGGCATCGACCACATCCTGTTCCTGCTGAGCCTGCTGGTGCTGGCGCCGCTGGTGCCCTCGCGGCAGCGCGTGACGCGCTGGGCGCCCGAGGCGTCGTTCCGTACCGTGTTCCTGCAGGTGCTGGCGGTGGTCACGGCCTTCACGGTGGCGCATTCGATCACGCTCATCGCCTCGGTGATGGGCTGGCTCAACCCGCCCGCCCACCTGATCGAGCCGGTGATTGCCCTGTCGGTAGTGCTGGCCGCGCTCAACAACCTGCTGGGCTTCTGGGCGTTCACGCGCTGGCGGCTGGCGTTTGCCTTTGGCCTGATCCACGGCTTCGGCTTTGCCAACGTGCTGCTCGACCTGGGCCTGCCCGCACGCGACCTGGCGGTGGCGCTGGGCGGTTTCAATGTGGGGGTGGAGCTGGGCCAGCTCGCCATCGTGCTGGTGTTCCTGCCGCTGGCCTGGGCCTTGCGCCGCACGGCGTTCTACCGCGTGGTGGTGGTGGCGGGCGGGTCGCTGGCCATTGCGGTCATCGGCACGTGGTGGATACTGGACCGCATGGGGCTTTTGTAAGCCCTTGGTACCTTGGCCGCGCATCGCATCGCACTGCGCGGCGGCTACAGCACCTGCGGCACCTCTGCCGCCAAAAAGTCATACACCGCCCGAATCCTGCGGCTGGTGCGGATCTCACGGTGCACCGTGAGCCAGATGGGCAGCTCCGGCAGTGGCAGCATGGGCAGCACTGGAACCACGTCCGCGTCGGTGCGGGCCAGGTAGGTGGCCACAAAGCCGATGCCCAGCCCGGCGCGCACAGCGGCCCAGTAGGCCATGAGGTTGTCGGTGCGAAACGCAAAGTGCCCGCGTTCGACAGGGTAGCCCATGGCGGCAAAGCCCTGCAGGATTTCCTCGTTGCGGTCCCCGCCAATCAGTTCGTGCTGCAGCAGCTCGGGCGGCTGGCGCGGGGTGCCCTTGCGGCGCAGGTAGTCGCGGTGGCCAAAGGCGCCCAGCTTCACGCTGCCGATGCGCCTGGCGACCAGGCTGGCCTGGTCCGGGCGCACCATGCGCAGGGCGATGTCGGCCTCGCGGCGCAGCAGGTTGGTGACCTCGTTGCTGGCGACCAGTTCGACCTGCACGTCGGGCAGCGCCTGCCGCATGCGCGCCAGCACGGGCGGCAGCAGCACGCAGGCCACGGGTTCGCTGGCGGTGATGCGCACGCTGCCGCTGATGGCGGTCTCTGCGCCCGACACGCTGCGCGCCAGCTGGTGCGCGCCGGCCTCCATGGCACGGGCAGATTCCGCCAAACGCAGAGCGCTGGCCGTGGGCAGCAGGCCGCGGCCCGTGCGCTCGAACAGCACCACGCCCAGCTGCGATTCCAGCTCTGCGATGTGGCGGCCGATGGTGGGCTGGCTGGCATCGAGCACGCGCGCCGCGCCGAGCAGGCTGCCCTGGTCCAGCGCGGCCAGGAACGAGCGCACCAGGCCCCAGTCGAAGTTCTGTTTCATGACAACGCTTGCGGTGTGATGGGTGCCGATTCTGCGGGCAACGAGCTATTCATAAATGCATCTCTGATATGGCGAGTTAGGCAATTGTGTTGCGTGGCGGCTGTTTCCACAATCGCTCCATTCACTTTTGCAACGGAGCCCGCCATGTCCCCCCACCACTTTGCTGACGCAGCCCCTGCCGCACCTTCCACCGTACTGGTGCTGGGCGCCCGGGGCCGGTTTGGGCTTGCTGCCGTGCGGGCGTTTGCCCAGGCTGGGTGGCAGGTAGTGGCGCAGGTGCGGCCCGGTGCGCAAGGGGTGCCCGCCATCCCTGGCGTGTGGTGGCTGCAGGCCGATGTGCACAACGCGGCGGCGCTGGCGGCCCAGGCCCATGGCGCGCAGGTGGTGGTGCATGCACTGAACCCCGCCTACACGCACAAGGCGTGGCGCGACGAAGCCCCGGCCCTGATGGATGCCGCCATTGCCGTGGCCCGCCAGCTGCGCGCCACGCTCATGCTACCGGGCAATGTCTACAACTACGGGCAGGGCATGCCCGCGGTGCTGTACGAAGGCACGCCCCAGCAGCCCACCACCCCCATGGGTGCCATGCGCGTACAGCTGGAGCAGCGCCTGCATGCCGCCACGCGTGATGGCGTGATGCGCGCCGTGGTGCTGCGCGCGGGCAACTTCTTTGGCAGTGGCACCGGCAGCTGGCTCGACCAGGCCATTGCCAAAGACCTGCCCCAAGGCCGCGTGACCTGGCCCGGGCCGCAGCAGGCCGTGACGCCCTGGGCCTACCTGCCCGACCTGGCTGCAGCAGTGGTGCAGGTGGCGCACCACCGGCACCGGCTGGCCCCGTTTGACTGCCTGCAATTCGCAGGCCATGCCGTCACGGCGCAGCCGTGGCTGGACGCCCTGGGCGATGAAGCGGTGGCGCGCGGCTGGCTTCCCGCAGGCGGCACCTTGCGCGTGCGGGCGCTGCCGTGGCCGCTGCTGAGCCTGGCAGGGCTGGCCGTGCCCACGCTGGCTGCGCTGGCATCCATGCGCTACCTGTGGACCACGCCGCACCAGCTCGACAACAGCCGCTTGTGCGCCCTGATCGGGCCCGAGCCGCACACGCCGTTTGCGCAGGCTGTGCACCAGTCGCTGGACGACATGGGGTGGCCACGGCGCGTGGCCGTTCGCACGGTGTCTGCCTGATTCCGCACTGATCGCGGCCGCATCCCCTTCATCGCTTTTGCACCACCCCCACGACAGGGCCACCGGCCCGAGGAGCTTTTCATGAACCGTCGAAACTTCATCCGCCTGGCTGGCGGCGGTACCGTCATCGCTGCATCGGCCGCCTCGCTGTCGGCCTGCGGCGCGTTCAGCGGCGAGTACCCGCCGGCTGCGGTGGAAGCCTGGCGCGGCCCTGGCGAGCTGGGCGACCCGCGCAAGCGTGCGCTGGCCTATGCCATCACCGCGCCCAACCCGCACAACCTGCAGCCCTGGGTGGCAGACCTGCGCGTGCCGGGCCGCATCACCATCACCACCGACCCGCAGCGCGTGCTGCCGCAGACCGATCCGTTCGGCCGCCAGATCCTGATTGGCCACGGCGCATTTCTGGAGCTGCTGGTGATGGCGCTGGCGCAAGAGGGCTTGCAAAGCGAGGTGCGCCTGTGGCCCGAGGGCGAACTGCCCGGTGACCTCAAGAGCTGGAGCGAGCGGCCCGTGGCAGTGCTGCAGCTGTCGCCCGGCGGCAAGCCCGACCCGCTGTTTGCGCAGGTGCTCCAGCGCCGCACGCCCAAGTCCGACTACGACACCGCCCGCCCTGTGGCGCCCGATACGCTGGCGGCCTTGCTGCGTGACACGGCCCCGGCGCTGCCCGGCCTGCGCACGGGTGGCACTGTGGATGCATCCCGGCTGCCCGCCCTGCGCACGCTGTGCTGGGAGTCTGCCAAGGTCGAGCTACTGACCCCGCGCACCATGATGGAGAGCATCCACCTCACCCGCGTGGGCCCGGCCGAGATCCTCCAGCACCGCGACGGCATCTCGCTGAACTCACCCTTCGTGCGCGCGGTGACGGCGCTGGGCATGTTTGACCGCACCGCGCCACCCGCCGAGGGCAGCGCGGCCTACAAAAATGCGATGGACCGCTTCGAAGGCCACAGCCGCACGGCCATGGGCTTTGTGTGGATCACCGGCAGCAACACCCGCAGCGACCAGGTCAACGCGGGCCGCGCCTACGTGCGGATGCAGCTGCAGTCCACGGCACTGGGTGTGGGGGTGCACCCCATGAGCCAGGCAGCGCAGGAGTTTGCCGAAATGGCGCCGTACTACCAGCAGTTGCACCAGCTGGTGCTGGGCAAGCCCGCGCCGCGCGCTGCGGGCGACGAAACCGTGCAGATGTTCTGCCGCATCGGCTACGCGCAGGGCGCAGTGCCTGCCACGCCGCGCCGGCCGCTGGCGCAGTTTGTGCGGGCCTGAAGTCCGCCAGCAGCCCGTTCGTGCATGCCGCACCCGCTGGCGCGGGTGGCACCGCAGCACGGGCCTTCAGGCAAAGTGGTTGAACGATGCGTACCGGTGGGGCACGGGCGCGCCAGCCGCATCCACCAGCTGCAGCCCGGGCTGGGCCAGCACGGTGCCGATGCGGGTGACCGGCGTATGGCTGGCCTGGGCGGCTGCGGCGACTGCGCTGCGCCGGTCGGGCGGCGCGGTGAAGGCCAGTTCATAGTCGTCGCCGCCCGCCAGGGTGCACTGGCGGGTCATTTCAAGGTCAAAATGACCGCTGTCGCTTGATTTGTAAGCTTTTTCTGCTATCAAATCAGAAGCAATTTCGGTATGGATCAGTGCCCCCGTGCCTGAGGCCGTGAGGATGTGCGTCAGGTCGCCCAGCAGCCCGTCGCTCACGTCCATGGCGCTGCTGGCCACGCCGCGCAGCGCCAGGCCCAGCGCCACGCGCGGGGTGGGGCGCTCCAGCCGCTGGCGGGCGCGCGCCAGCACATCGCCGGGCAGGGTGATGTGGCCGAGCAGCGCCTCCAGAGCCAGCCGCGCGTCGCCCAGCGTGCCGCTCACATAGATATCGTCCCCCGGCCGCGCGCCGCTGCGCAGCAGGGCCTGGCCGGTGGGCACCTCGCCGAACACGGTGATGCAGATGTTGAGCGGCCCCTGCGTGGTGTCGCCACCCACCAGCTCGCAGCCGTGTTCGTCTGCCAGGGCCCACAGCCCGCGCGAGAAGCCCGCCAGCCAGGTCTCGTCCACCCTGGGCAGCGCCAGCGCCAGCGTGAATGCCAGCGGGCGCGCGCCGCACGCAGCCAGGTCCGACAGGTTCACGGCCAGCGCCTTGTGGCCCAGCGCTTCGGGGTCTACATCGGCAAAGAAGTGGCGGCCTTCCACCAGCATGTCGCTCGAGACGGCCAGCTGCATGCCGGGCGCTGGCGCCAGCAGTGCGCAGTCGTCGCCCACGCCCAGCGCTGCCCGGCGCACGGGGCGTGTGAAGTAGCGGGCAATCAGATCGAATTCACCCATGGTGGTGTACGGAGATGAGGGATGGCATGGCGCTGATGGGTGCGGGGCCGGGTCAGGCGCGGCAGTCGTGGTCGGCAAACCACTGTGCCCAGTGGTCGATGCAGGCCTGTATTTTGGGCAGACGGTGGCGGCGCGTGAGCGTGATGGCCTGCAGGGGGCTGGGCTGCAAGTCCACGCAATGGGCCAGCACCGGCGCCAGCAATCCCTGGCGAACCAGCGGTTCGGCCACCAGCGTGGCCAGGCGTGCAATGCCCAGGCCCTGCAGCGCCATGCGCGCCGTCACGGCTGTGCTGCCCGAGCGCCAATGGCCGTCTGCCGCCAGCATCTGGGGCACGCCGTTGTTGCGAAAGGGCCAGTGGTTCAGGACCGTGACCGCTGAATTGGTGATGAGCCGGTGGCCGTGCAGATCGTCCGGCTGCGCAGGGACCCCATGGGCCCGCAGGTAGCCGGGCGTGGCGTACAGGCCCCGCGCCAGCGTGCCCAGCGGGCGTGCCACCACAGTGTCGGTCGGCGGTGTGCCCGTGCGGATGGCGATGTCGATGCCGCCCTGCACCATGTCGGCCAGACGATCGTCCACCAGCAGTTCAACGCGCAGCAGCGGGTGTGCTTGCTGCAGGCTCTCCAGGCTGGGTATGAGCAGATGCTCCGCGACGACGGCGCTGCAGGCCACGCGCACCCAGCCTGCGGGCTGCCCGCTGTGGCTGGCGAATTCGCCCTCCAGCTCGTCCAGCGTGCCGGTGATGCGGCGGCAATAGTCCAGAAACGTCTGCCCTTCGGCCGTGAGCGCCAGGCCATGGGTGGAGCGGTGCAGCAGGCGCGCGCCGCAGGCTTTCTCGATGCGGGCCAGCGTGCGTGATACCTGGCTCACCGGCACGTCACGCTCGCGTGCCACGGCAGAGAGCGCGCCCAGGTCGGCCACCCGCACAAACAGGTGCATGTCGTCAAAGCGGATCTCGCGCATGGGGCGATGGTAATGGCCACCGCTTTGCCCATGGTGCAAAACGCTGTTGCGCCGCGCACGGTTTCCAGGTCACCGGTCGGTGCCTACAGTGGATCCGACCCATCCACCGAAAGGAAACACCATGAGTTCACCGCCAAGGCCCCCTTCACCTGCCGAGGACTATAAACAACTGCACGAAGCCGCCAGGCGGCGGGCGCTGCAACTGCGCCGGCAGGCGATCAGCGATGCCTGCACCTGGGTGGTCTGCGTGCTGCGAAGCGGTCTCGCGCATGCCCTGCAGGGGCTGCGCCGCATGCAGACTTTTGGCAAGCCGTTGGCGCATGCGCGTTCTGCGCCTTCTTTGTCGTCCCCTTCTGCGTCGTCTACCTCTTTTGCGGAGTGCCATACACCATGCCCACACTCGTGCTGAAAGTCTCTCCACCCCAGAGCGCCGAGCGCTGCTGCCACCTGGCCACCGCGCTCACCGACATCACGGCAAGCCTGCTGGGCAAGCGCCGCGCGGTCACTGCAGTCATCGTCGAGGAGCTGCCCGCAGGGCGCTGGTACATCGGCGGGTTGCCGCCCACGCAGCCCACCGCTTTGCTGGAGATCGGCATCACGCAGGGAACCAACACGCCCGACGAGAAGGCCGCATTCATCCAGGCCGCGTTTGCCGAGCTGCAGCGCCAGCTTGCCGATGGCGCCGCGCTGGCCGAAGCCAGCTATGTGGTGGTGCGCGAGCTGCCCGCCATCGACTGGGGTTACGCGGGACGCACGCAGCTCGCGCGCCGGCAGGCCCTGCCGGCGTGAGCACAGGGCCTGGCCTCAGGGCCTCGCGCCACGAAAGCGCTGCGCGGCCTGGCGACTCACCTCGGCCAGCAGCTGCTCTTCGCTTTGCCGCTGGCGCAGCCAGCGTGCATCGTTCTGGCCGGCCTCGACCTCCGTGCGCAGCATGTGCATGGCGCTGGCCGATCCCTGCATGGCCGCATGGGTGGCAACACGGTCCATGGTGCGCAGGATGTGCTCGCGCAGCGGCATGTGGTCGCCCGTGGCTGGGTCCACATACACCGCGTCCATGCCAAAGCGGCACGCCTGAAAGCGGTTGTAGGTGTAGACCAGGTAGTCGTCTTCCGCCGGCATGAAGGGCTGGTCGGCCAGAAACCATGCGCCCAGCGCCTGCACGTAGCCCGCCAAAGCCGCGGCGCGCTCGATGGTCAGCGGCGTGTCGAACACGCGGATCTCGATGGTGCCGAACTCGGGCTTGGGGCGGATGTCCCAGTAAAAATCCTTCATGCTCTTGACCACGCCGGTGCGCGTCATCTTGTCGAAGTACACCGTGAAGTCGTCCCAGGTGAGCGCCATGGGCGCGCGGCCCGACAGCGGGAACGCGAACACGGAGTTGAGCCGGGCCGAGTCAAAGGCCGTGTCCTGGCCCTGCACGTAGGGGCTTGAGGCCGACAATGCGATGAAGTGCGGGATGTAGCGGCTCATGCGGTGCAGCATCAGCAGCGCGGCATTGGCATCGGGGCAGCCGATGTGCACATGCTGGCCGAAGATGGTGAACTGCTTGGAGAGATAGCCGTACAGCTCCGACAGCTCGCGAAAGCGCGGCTTGTCGTAGATGCGGCGCTCGTGCCACTGCTGGAACGGGTGCGTGCCGCCGCCCACCACGGCAATGTTGAGCTTGTCGGCGCTTTTGACCAGCGCATCGCGGATGGGCGTGAGCTGGCCCAGCACCTCGCTGCTGGAGTGGCAGATGCCGGTCGATATCTCGATCATGCTGTTCGTCATCTCGGGCACCACGCTGCCGGGCAGCGGGATTTTCTTCATGAGGCGCAGCATGTCCTCGGCATACGGCGCGAGGTCGTAGTCATTGGTGTTGACGAGCTGCAGCTCCAGCTCCACGCCCAGCGTCAGCGGTTCGGAATGGTTGAAGGCTTCAAGACTCACGGGGGTTGTCTCCGTTGTGGCCGCGGGTCAGCGGTGCCCAGGGTTTCGAGCTTTCGCCCGCACGGTAGATGGCCACGGTGGCAATCACCGCGCCCAGCACTTCCATCAGCAAGATGGCCGGTAGCGCCACGCCAGCAATCACATGCCCGGTGGCGGGCGATGCCAGCACGAACTGCGAGGCAATCAGCAGGGCAATGGAAGACATCGGCGTCATCGCGCAGCCGACCCACAAGGCCTGCTTCCAGCTGGCGCCGCTGCCCACGTTGCCCAGCGCCACGCCCAGCGCCTTGGCCAGCAGTCGCACGGCGATCAGGGCCAGCACCACGCCTGCCACAGGTGCGCTCCAGTCGGCCTGCGCCGCCACGGTGGAGACCAGCACAAACATCAGCATGGTCAGCAGCGACGATGCATTGCCCAGCTGCCGTGGCCATGCCCACGGGCGCGGGTTGAGCTGCTTGAGCAACATGCCGCCCAAAAGCGCCGCCAGCGGGGCCGAGCCCCCCATGTGCGCCGCCACGGCCGTGCCCGCGGCCACCAGCGCCAGGAACAGCATCGACGTGTTCTCGCTCGTGGGGCTCATGAAGCGCAGCGCCATGCGCAGCACCAGCGCCAGCACGGCTGCAATGACGATGGACACCCCCAGCACCACCACCACCGGGTACACCGTCTCCATCAGCGTCACGCTCTGGCGGTTGATCAGCTCGGCCTTGGCGCTGCCCAGGGTGAGGGCGTACAGCGTGGACAGCGTGGTGAGCACGATGGCGCGCTCCGTCACCGGTCCGGCGGCGCGGGTGTCGGTGACCACGCGCGTCAGTACGGCGGGCGATGCGGCCAGCGCCACCAGCGCCAGCGGCCCGGCGGCCTGCGCGGGCAGCTGCAGCCACACCAGCACCCAGTACACGGCAAAGTACGTCAGCACCGATTCGGCAATGCTCTGCACCAGCACCATCGGGTTGTGGCGGAACCAGCGCAGCGGAATGCGCCCGCCGCACTCAAACAGCACCAGCGCAATGCCCAGCTCCAGCAGGAACAGGCCGATGCCCTGCAGCGGCCACACGGCCCCGCTGAAGCCGGCCAGGCCCGCCGCCGTGCCTACCAGCGAGTAGCCGAGCACCTTGGGCAGGCCGGTGTGGCGCTGCGTCAGGTATCCGGCCATCGCGGCCACCGCCAGCAGCAGCGACCATTGCACCGTGGGCAGCCCGGCCGAGGGCCGCAGCCATTGCGCCCAGAAGCTCAGGATTTCGTTCATGGAATGGAACCTCGTATCAGACGGGCCAGGACCTGTTCACTGGTGAGCAGGCCCGGCGCCCGTTGGGGGATTGGCAGGCAGCGCCTGGCCTTCGCAAGAAAGCGGCGTTGCCGGTTGCGCCCAAATTTACAGGTTCAAACACAGCACCCCTGTAGGACAGGGGCGTGGTTTTCCGCTCAATGCGCGGGCGCTGCCGGCCCATTGCGGGCCGGCACAAAGAAAGACAGGGGAGCCTTGCGCATGCGCCGGCGGATGGCCGTGTACAGGTCTGACCGCTGCACGCCCGTCACGCTGTGGGCACGCAGCGCCACGCTGAACGCCAGGTAAAAGCTCACCGACACATTGAGCACACCCAGCAGCGGCAGCGTGGCCACAGCCCACCAGAAGGCGGGCAAGTGCAGGGCCTCCAGGCCCAGCGATGCAGCCGCAGCGCCCATCTGCCCCGTGGAGAGTGTGACATGGCGCACATCCAGCCCCAGGCCGAAGAAGGCGGCAATCGGCGGCACCAGCCCGAGCATGAAGCCCAGCGAGATATTGGCCGCAAAGCCCGAGATGTTCTCGCGCAGGAAGCGCGCCCAGCGGGCTGCACGGGGCGCACCCAGCAGGCGGGTGATGCGCGGGTTGTAGTGGATGGCCGAATCGAGCCGGTTCAGCACGAACCAGTTTTCCGTCCAGCCCGCGATGATGCTCGACGAAAACAGCAGCACCCCGGTGAACGCGGCAAAGAGCACCGAGGGGCCCAGCAGGTGCAGCGACTCCAGCACATGCTCGGCCGTGTGGTGGCTGATGGCCGGCTGGCCTGTGGCCATGGCGATCAGCAGCGACAGCCCCAGCACCGCCGGGAACACCACCAGCACATTGCCCAGCACGGCGGCCACCTGCGAGCGCACCAGGTGGGTGACTTCGTCCACAAACGACTCCACCGCGCCGCTGGAATTCAGGTCCTTGAGCTTGGCGGCCATGGCAGGCGCCGTCATGGCAGGCTGCTTGGTGGCCACAGTGAAGTGCAGCAGCTGAATCAATACGAAGGACACCGCATAGTTCACCCCCGCCCAGAAGCCGCCCCAGAAGGCCGACAGGGCCAGTGTGTACAGCCCGAACTTGGCCAGGGTGGTCAGCGCCATCAGCGCGCCACCGCCGGCGGACTTGCGCAGCATTTCGCGGTACTGGGCGCCATCGCGGGTGATGTAGTGCTCGCCCGTCTCGGCGCTGCGCTCTGCCACCTTGGCGGCCAGCAACGATGAATTGGAGGCCATCAGCGCGCGCAGGCTGCGGCGCTCCTGGCCCACCATCACCAGGTGCGACATCAGCAGCGCCGCCGTCACCGCGGGCCTGGGCGACAGCAGGCAGTCCAGCAGCTCGCGCACGCGCAGGATGCGCTCGCGCAGCTGCCGCAACCGGAACACCAGGCCTACCGAGATGCCGTTGTCCTCAAAGTGCGTGTAGACGGTGGCGGCGGCAGCGCGGCAGGCTTCCAGCCGCTCGCACAGGCGCTGGGCCGACTCGTTGAGCCGGTCGGGCGTGCGCAGCGCGTGCAGCACCTCCACGCGCAGGCTTTCCACGTCGCGGATCAGTGCATGAAACGGCTGCCCCTCGCGCGTGGCCTCGCTCATGCGCAGGCGCAGTTCGGGGGCAAAGCCGGTCGACAGGATCTGGCCGGCACAGTAGGTGATGGCATCGAGCAGCGCGCGGTGCCACAGGGTTGCGCCACTGGTGCTGGTGGTTTCATCGGGCAGGGCCGGGGGCGACAGCAGCGTGACGAGCTGATGGAGCTGCGCCTCGGACAGGGCCACCAGCCACTGCGCGTCGAACGCCGTGGGCAGCGCCAGCATGAACAGCTCGGACGCGTCGATGGTCTCGGGGCTGCCGGGCAGCAGCTTCATGCGCAGCCGCTCGGCAATCTCGCTGACCAGCGCGGTGCGGGGCGCAAACCCGAAGTCGGCCAGCAGCGTGGTGATGTCCACATGGTCCACCAGCGTGGCCCACCAGGCTTGCAGGCGCTGCTGCAGCTCGGGGCGCGCCTGCACCAGATCCAGAAAAAGCTGCACGCGTGCGATGGACTCGGGCACCGACTCCCGCGGGCCGCGAACCCAGTCGAGCAGGTGGATGAGCCACAGATGGCGGTGCGCCAGCCCCGCACCGGGGTCGAGCCGGGCCAGCAGATCGGTCAGCTGGTCTTGCGGGGCCATGCGCCGGCTCAATGCAGCACCCGGCCGGTGATGGGTTTGCCCGAGGGCCCGTGGCTCAGGGCTTCGAGCACAAACAGGGCCACAGGGGCGGCAAACGGCACGCCTTCCTCGGTCACGCAGTGGAAGGTGCCATGCATGGTGCCGCTGGCAGTGCGCAGCCGGCACCCGCTGGTGTACTGAAAGGATTCACCTGGCTTGAGCAGCGGCTGGTGGCCCACCACACCCAGGCCCTTGACCTCTTCGGTGTGTCCGTGCGAGTCGCTGATGACCCAGTGGCGCGAGATCAGCTGGGCGGGCCCATCGCCGGCATTGGTGATGGTGATGGTGTACGCGAAGCTGAAAACCCCGGTGTCGGGGGACGACTGGTCGGGCAGGTATTCAGGCACAACCTGCACGTCGAACTGGTTCTTGGGCATGTCTCGAATGGTAACCGTGGCGGCACTGCGGGTGCGCATGCCCTCATGCCGCGATCCGCCACCTTGCCCGCTTTGAGACAATGCGGGGATGAGCCGAACCTACCAAATCGCCCCTTCCATTCTTTCCGCCGACTTTGCCCGTTTGGGCGAAGAGGTGGGCAACGTCATTGCCGCCGGCGCCGACTGGATCCATTTCGACGTGATGGACAACCATTACGTCCCCAATCTGACGTTCGGACCCATGGTGTGCCAGGCGCTCAAGCCCCATGCCAAAACGCCGGACGGTAAGTCCGTTCCGATTGACGTGCACCTGATGATCCAGCCGGTGGATGCTCTGGCGGCTGCGTTTGCCGATGCCGGCGCAGACTACATCAGCTTCCATCCCGACGCGTCGGGCCACGTGCACCGCAGCATCCAGGCCATTCGCGCCAAGGGCGTCAAGCCCGGCCTGGTGTTCAATCCGGCAGAGCCGCTCGATGTACTGGACTGGGTGATCGACGACATCGACCTCATCCTCATCATGAGCGTCAACCCCGGCTTTGGCGGCCAGAGCTTCATCGACTCGGCCCTTCGCAAGATCGAGGCGGTGCGCAAGCGCATCGACGCCAGCGGCAAGGACATCCGCCTGGAGGTAGACGGTGGCATCAAGACCGACAACATCCGCCGTGTGGCGGATGCAGGGGCCGACACCTTTGTGGCCGGCAGTGCCATCTTTGGCAAGCCCGACTACCGCGGCGTGATCGACGCGATGCGGGCCCAGCTGGCCGGCTGAGACGAAGACCTAAGACGCGCGAAGTCTTCCCGGCCGGTCACGCCGGCGCGGGGGAACTCATGGGGCATTACTGCGGAACCGTCACCGTGGTGGTGGATTCACGCAGCACGCCACCGCCAGGCACCGAGCCGCTCGCCGGTGCGCTCTGCACGCGGCGCACGCATTCGGCCTGCTCGGCAGCATCCTTGAACACCGCACAGCGCTGCGTGGCAGCCTCACTGCCCGCCGCGCTGGTGAGCTGTCCCTTTCGCGACGCATCGAGCGATGCACCGGCCTCGCGCAGGCAGGTTGCCTGGCTGTCCTGGGTGTTGTGGGTCATGCATTTTTGCCGCTCCTGCGCAAAGCGTTGCTGGGCTGTGGATGCGTCTGCGGTCTGCGCGACCGCCGCAAACGGGGCAAGGAACGCTGCCGCAGCGAGCGCGTGGGTGGCAAAGCGGATGGCAATTTTCATGGGGCGAAACTCCTGTGGTGACTCACCCGAACGGTCGTGAACGCGATCGGTTGGCTGCAGCGTAGGCTGCCAGGCGACGGCCACGCGTCAGACAGTGCAGACGGTTGCAGTCCGCGCTGGGCTCCGATGTGGTTCGCCGCGGGAACCGGGCCCATGCGCACCATCGCATCCTTGCCAGGGTGATGCACAGGCTCCAAGGGGGCACGCTGCACGCGGTGGAGGAAAGGGCGTGGCCCCTTGTCGGTGGCAAAGCGCCCGCCGCAGGGGCACCTGCCGCAGGTCAGCGCCTGCCGTGCCCTACCCGAGCCGCTGGAAGGTCAGCCGGAATTCCACGCCGTCGCCCGTGTTGCGGGCGTGGACGGTGCCGCCCATCTTGGTCATGTAGGTGCGGGCGACAAAAAGTCCCTGCCCCCGGTGGCTGCCATTGCCATCGTCCTGCGGGCCGTCGGGGCCGGACACGCCCAGCTCAAAAATTTCGTCCAGAAGCCCTGGTTCAATGGTGGAGCCCAGGTTGTGGATGGTGGCGCAAGCGGTGGACTCCGAGGCCGTGAGCCCCAGCGTGATGGGGGTGCCTGCGGGGCGGTAGCGGTCGGCGTTGCGCAGGATGTGCGTTACCACATCTTCCAGTGCAAACTCGTCTGCACGCACGATGACCGATGAAGGCGTGCCGTCGTACACCACCTGGTCGATGCCGGCGAAATGCGCGTTGCCGGCCACATGGCGCAGAAAGTTGTCCAGATCCAGCCGCCCCTGGGGCATGTCGGCCGCCTGCAGCGCCTCGGCGGGCGATGCCGTGCCATACAGCACGTGGATGGCCTGCTGCATGCGCTGCACATACCGGTGGCCGGGGTCTTGGGGGCCGTTCAGCGCCATCAGCGACTGCAGGGGCGACATGATCTCGTGGCCCACCGCGTGCCACATGTCGCGTTCCTGCCCGGCGCGCAGTTGCTCGCGGTGCATGTCGTCCTTCACGCGCTGCAACAGGTCTGCCAGGCCGCCCGCCAGAATGCCCAGCTCGTCCGAACCCCGCAGGTCCGACACATCCAGGTCACCCAGTCGCGGGCCGGTGTGCCCGGGCTGCACGTTGTACGACACAGCGGCAGCACGCCGCGTCAGGGCCGTGACGCGGCGGATCAGCCCCACCTCGATCACCAGCCACGCCAGCCCGATGGCCCCGAGCATGGCGCCCAGGTACCACGACAGGCGCGTGGCCACTGCGGCCAGCCCCAGCTCCACGCCGCGCAGGTGTCCGGTGAAAGCCACGGCGTAGGTGCCGGTCGGTGTGTCCAGCAGCTCCCGCCCGGTCGGTGTAGGCGCAGGGGTTGCAGCCGGGCCCACGCCCGCAGCCTCCAGCGGCAGCCAGCGGATGAGTCGCAGCAGCCAGGGGGCTGAGGTCTCGGCCTGTACCTCCAGGCCCTTGAGGGTGACGGTGCCGGTACGCTCGCCACCCACCTTGTCGATCTGCACGCGCTCCCCCGGCAGCAGGCTGCGCGAAAGGTCTGCCAGCGACGACGCCAGCTGGGCGCCGGGTGCATTGCTGTCAAACAGGGGCTTTGCGTTTTTGCCCGGCGGAAGCATTTCCACACGCAGCCGCATGCTGGCGAGGTCGGTGGGGGGCCAGACGATGCGCTCGTCCTTGCGGAACAAGGCCTCGCGGAAAAGCTCCACGGGCAGGCGGATGGAGTAGTGCGTGCGGCGCTGGCAGGCCGCCGCCAGTGCGTCATCGTTCGCCGCAGTGTTGCCAGCTACTGCGGGCGGTACTTCGCGGCAGGGGCCGCTTTGCCAGAGCCATCCGCGGAAATCGCGCACGGGCCGTGCACTGGGGGCCAGCTCTGGCGTGCCGTTGTCGACAAAGCCCGTGAGCCTGCCCCGCACGCCTGTGCTGCCCGCCGCAGGCAGTGCTTCGTAGGGCGCAATCCAACGGTAGCTGGTGCCGCGCATGTCCAGCGCAATGCGCGCGCGGTGCGCGTCTGCGGGCACCAGGGCGCCGCGTTCGCGGGGCGTCAGCTCGCCCGCGTAGAAGCTCCCCACCAGGTAGATGAAGCCGCCCGCATAGGGGTTGTGGCCAATCGCAGCGCACACCGAAGCGCCATCCGGGTAACGCACCGAGCAGCCCGCCATCTCCACGGCCTGCTGGGACTTTTGCGGGTCGTCGAAATCAATCGCAGCAAAGGGCAGCAACAGCGGTGCCAGCGGCGTCACGGCCTGATCCAGGTGCCCGGCGTTGAGCAGCGCGAGCTGGCCGGAGGGGTGCCGCAGCCGTGCCATCACTTCGGCCTGGCTGCGTGCAAAGCCGTGCTGGTAGGCCTGCCAGGCGCGGTCTTTCTCGTCCTTGAGCACCACCACCGCCAGCGCCACAGTGGCCAGGGCCAGCAGCACAAACACCCCGCGCACCAGAATGCGCAGGCGGAACGCGGGCAGGCCCAGCCGGGGCACTTCCAGGCGCGATATTTCAAGTGCGGGGTGCAGCAGGCGTTTCACTCCATTCTTCTCGCGTGAAGGTGCGGTGCAGGGCAGCCCAAACTGGCGCGGCCCCCGCCAGGGCCACTGCGCAAGGGCCTCAGGGGGGTGTTCACCTTCCCGTCCAGCGGAAGCCGCGCATGGGCACGTTCTCGATGCCTTCAAATCCGGAGTCCACTTCGCGCAGCGCCTCGCGGATGGTGCTCACATGCTTGCGCACGTTGTCGCGGTTGCGCCCGCTTTTCACCACCTCGAACAGGTCGTCGTACGACACCACCTCGCCACTGCGCTGGTGCAGCGTGGCCAGGATGCGCTGGGCCGTGAGCGGCAGGTTGATGCGCTCGCCGCGCCAGGTGGGGGTGCGCTGCCACAGCGGGTCCAGCACCAGTGCATCGCCCACCGGCGCAGGGGCTGCGCTGGCCGGGGCCTGTGCCTGCGTGGTACGCAGGATGTCGAGAAAGGTCTCGATGAAATCGGCCTCTTCGAACGTGGTTTTCTGCAGGTAGTCCCACGCGTCCAGCGCCTTCATGATGCTGCGGTAGATGGCCGCCGGCATGGCCGACACCACCAGCACCGGCGTGCCCTGGCGCCGCTTGTTGATGGCGTTGATGAGGGCCACGCCTGCATGGCGCTCGCGCCCCAGTTCGATGTCGAGCACCACGGCGTCGTAGTGCTCGCGGGCCAGCGCGGCCTCGGCCTCGTCGCGGGTGAACCACTGGTCGATGACGATGCCGCTCTTGGCACTGCGTATCCACCCGGCCAACTGGTTGCTGGTGGGCAGGTCGTCTTCGATCACGGCAATGCGGGTCATGGGCTGGCGGGGCAGTGGAGGGGTGGGCGGATTATCCCGGCGGCCCGCTCCGGGCGGTGTGAGTTTTTCTTCCGGGGGCGGAAGGTTCGCGTGGCCGGCGTGAGCGCATTGGGGGCTGCGCTGCGTTGTTACTTCCGGGGTGGATTCGAACAATCGGTCCTCAATGAGCCAGCCACGGCGGCAGCTCAGACACCGACAACAACACCGAACCCACCCGAGAGAGAAACACCATGAAAGCCACCTGGAACCGCATCGTGCAGACCCTGAAGGGCCGCTCGTCCACCCCGTTGCCGCAAGCGGATGCAGAACCCGTGCTGCAAGCCACCCCACAGGCCGACACGCAGGCCGATGCGTACATCGCCGACGCGGCGCCGCGCCTGAACTGGGCGTACCTGCTGCCCACCGCATCCACGGTGCGCTGGCTGGTGGCCGGTACCGTGGTGGCTGCCGTGGGCCTGATGGTGGTCCGCAACCCGCCGGTGCAACACCTGGCGCAGGGCGACCTGGGCGTGCGCCTGAACCAGTTCACCGGTGCGGTGAGCCTGTGGCGCGATGGCAGCGTGTGGGTGGTGCCCGGCCTGCACACGGTGCGCGTGTTCTCGCTGCGTGACCAGAGCTACCGCCCCGAAGCCATGCGCCAGGCCACGGGCAGCGCGCCGCTGCAGTCGGTGGAAGGCCTGTCGCTGGGGCTGGACCTGAGCGTGCGGTATGCCCTGGACCCCAACTCGCCCGCCGTCAATGCCGGCAACCTGCCCGACAACGTGGGCGCCGACATCGTCGAGCCCGCAGTGCAAGGCCTGGTCTACAAGGTGTTTGCCCGCTACACGGTGCGCGAGATCTTCTCGTCCAAGCGCGCCGAAATTGCACAGATCATCGAAACCGAACTGCGCGCCCGCCTGGCGGCCGATGGCGTGACGCTGCGCAGCCTGCAGATTGGCAAGGTGGACCTGCCCGCCGAATACCGCCGTGGCATGGACAGCCTGCTGGCCGAAGAGCTGGCGTCCGAAAAAATGCGCTACACGCTGGAGCTGAAAGACAAGCGCGTGAAGGAAACCGAGCTGGACGCCAGCGCCGACAAGGTGCGTCGCGAAGTGGCCGCCGAAGCCGCCGCGCGTGAGCAGGTCATCGCCGCCAAGGCCCAGGAAGAGGCGATGAAGCATGTGCTGCCCTTCAAGCAGCGCCAGATCGAGCAGCGCCAGCTGGAGGCCGAAGCCGAACGTGTGGCCCGCGTCAAAGCTGCCGAGGGCGCCGCCCAGGCCCGCCGCATCGAAGCCAACGGCGAAGCCGACGCCCGCCAGAAGCTGGCCGAGGCCGAGGCCTACCGCATGGACCGCGTGGGCAAGGTCAATGCCGAGCAGATGGCCCGCGAAGGCGCGCTGGTGACCAAACACCCGCTGCTCATTCAGAAGACGCTGGCCGACAAGCTCTCGGACAAGATCCAAGTCATCATCGCGCCCCCGCCCACCAATGGCGACTTCATCGGTGCCGCGCTGCTGGGCGGCAACCGCAACGCCCAGGCCGGGGCCGCACAGGCTGCGGCCGTGGCCGACGACGCCACCACCACCCAAGCCGTGGAGCAGTGAACATGAACGCGACCTTCGCAACTTTGTTGGCAGCCGTGGCCAGCGCCGCAGTGACCGTGGCGGCCGAGGCTGCCCCCCAGCCATCGCCTGGCGCCCAGGGCAGCGCCATCGTGGTGCAAGACCAGGCCAGCCTGCGCGCTGCGCCCCGTGACGGTGCCCAGCAGCAGGCCAGCCTGTGGCAGGGCGAAGTGCTCGAAGTGCGCGGCGAGCGCCTCGACTATTTGCAGGTGTGGGACCACAAGCGCGAGCGCGGTGGCTTCATCCGCGCCAGCGATGTACGCCGCGTTACGCTGACCGAGACTGAAGGCCCCGCTCTGCTGGCTGTGATGCGCTTTGTGCAGGACACCCCGGGCGCCGAAGCGCTGGGCATTGGCCTGACCGCCGCTTACTTGCAAGCCGCGCACGCCAAGGCCCTGGCGGGTGTGGAAGGCGCGCTGGCCTTGGATGCCCTGGGCACCTTTGCCGACCGGCTGGCGCGCCGTGCCTCGGTGGCCGTGCCGGGCAAGGCATCGGGTGCTACGTTGTCGGCACACCTGGATGTGGCCAATGGCTACGGCGTGCGCTTTGCCACCTACGAGGTTGAAGGTCGCATGCAGGTCTGCTACGAGGGCGAGGCCTTTCGCCGCCTGCTGGCCATGCCCGTGGCCGATGCCGAGCAGCGCGCCCGTGCCGTCCTGGCGCTCACCCGCCCCGAATGCATCAACCCCGACCTGCCCGCACACGAGCGTGCCAAGGTCACCACCTGGCAGGCCGACGTGCTGGAGCGTGTGGACGTGGCAGGTCTGCCTGGCTACCTGCGCAACCGCGTGCAGATGCGCCGCGCCAGCGTGTGGGGCGCCGCAGCCTTCCAGCAAGCGCGCAAAAACGCGGCCGACCCGGCGGTGGCGGCTGCCGCCGCACGCGCCCTGACCGAATTCACCGGCGTGAGCAAGGCTGACCTGCCCGACGAAGACCAGAGCGCCTACAACGACGCTGCCATGCGCGTGAGCGCCGTACGCTGGGCGCTGGTGCCTGCTCCGGCACCCGTCGCGACCGCCGCCGGAGCCCGCCCCACACTGCTGACCGAACCCGGCGCCCCCGGCGAAACCTGCGTGCTGCTGGTGGACGCACAACACAGCGCCAAGGCCCCACTGCTGCGCCGCTGCACCTACGGCGTGGTGTGGACTGCATCGGCCAGCACCAACCGCGAAGGCACGGCGGTAGCCCTGGCCGTGCAGCCCATGGAGGGCTGGCGCGAGCTGTGGGTGCTGCGCAAAACGGAAGGTGGCTGGCTGGCCGATGTGCTGCCGCCCGCCGCCGCCACGCCCGAGACCGGTGTGGCCGAATGGGCGGGCTGGGTGCCCGGTGGTCAGCAAATGCTGGTGGCGCGCGAAGCCCGGGGCCAGGGCCGCTACCGCAAAAGCTTTGAGGTGGTGCGGCTCGACGGCCTGACCACCGAGCGCGTGACGGGCGATGTGGCAGCGCTCCCTCTGTTCCAGCGTTGGCAGGACCCGGCCTGGAAGCGCCAGACGCTGAGCCTGCGCTAACGGCATCGCACTCATCGGGTCCGGGCTGGCTGGCGGGCGCGCGGGCGCACTTACACTCGGTCGCCTTTTTCATCCAGCCGCTGCGAGCCCTGACATGACCACATCCGCCGAACTGACCTCCCTCCTGGCCCGCGTGGATGCCGTCATCGTGGACCTTGATGGCACCATGGCCGACACCATGGGCGATTTCAGCGCAGCGCTCAACCGCATGCTCAGCGAGCTGGCCTTGCCCGCCATTGCCGCGGCAGAGATCGAGCGCATGGTCGGCAAAGGGTCCGAGCACCTGATCAGATCTGTGCTCAATCACGTGCTAGGGCAGATTTCTTTTGCCCATGTTGCTATCAAAACAGAAGCGTTGTTCCCGGCCGCGTGGGCCAGCTACCAGCGCCACTACCTGGACATCAATGGCAGCTGCTCGGCGGTGTACCCCGGGGTGGTGCAGGGGCTGGAAGCCCTGCGGGGCGCTGGCCTGCCGCTGGCCTGTCTGACCAACAAGCCCGTGGCGTTCGCGGTGCCGCTGTTGCAGGCCAAGGGGCTTGAGGGCTATTTCGGCAAAGTCTTCGGTGGCGACAGCTTCGAGCGCAAGAAGCCCGATCCGCTGCCGTTGGTGCGGACCTGCGAGGCGCTGGGCACGGCGCCTGCGCGCACGCTGATGCTGGGCGATTCCAGCAACGACGCCCAGGCCGCGCGGGCCGCCGGCTGCCCCGTGGTGCTGGTCACCTACGGCTACAACCACGGCCAGCCGGTGCGCGGGGTCGATGCCGACGGCTTCGTCGACTCGCTGGCAGAGCTGGCGGGGTTACCGCGCCAGTAGGCGGGGCGCACCGGCGCTGCCGCTGCGGGTACGGCCCAGCGAGGGCGTGCCATGGGCCGAGGCAGTGGCGCCGGCCATGGCATCGCTGCCCGCAGCCAGGCGAAACACCGCCACGGCCTCCACGAGCTGCGCGGCCTGCGATTTCAGGCTGTCGGCGGCAGCGGCGCTTTGCTCCACCAGGGCGGCGTTCTGCTGTGTGGTCTGGTCCATGTGGGTGATGGCCTCGGCCACCTGCGCCACGCCCTGGCTCTGCTCGCCGCTGGCGGCGCTGATCTCGCCCATGATCTCCGTCACGCGGCGGATGGAGCCCACCACCTCGCTCATTGTGACGCCGGCCTTGTCCACCAGCAGCGTGCCTTTTTCCACACGCTCCACGCTGGCCATGATCAGGCTCTTGATCTCCTTGGCCGCTTCGGCGCTGCGCCCGGCCAGGCTGCGCACCTCGCTGGCCACCACGGCAAAGCCGCGGCCCTGCTCGCCGGCCCGCGCAGCCTCCACGGCGGCGTTCAGCGCCAGGATGTTGGTCTGGAAAGCAATGCCATCAATGACGCTGATGATGTCGGCGATCTTGTTGCTGCTGGCGTTGATGCCCTTCATGGTCTCGACCACTTCGGCCACCACATCGCCGCCCTGAACCGCCACGCTGGATGCCGCCATCGCCAGCTGGTTGGCTGTGCGCGCGTTGTCGGCGTTCAGGCGCACGGTGGAGCCCAGCTCCTCCATCGAGGCGGCGGTCTCTTCCAGCGCGCCGGCCTGCTGCTCGGTGCGGGCCGACAGGTCGTTGTTGCCCGAGGCGATCTCGGCGCTGGCGGCGGCCACGCCTTCGGCGCCCTGGCGCACGTTGCCCACGATGGTGGCAAGCCGCTGCTGCATGGCGGCCAGGGCCTGCAGCAACTGGGCGGCCTCGTCGGTGCCCTGCGCCGCAATCGGGTGGGTCAGGTCACCGTCGGCAATGCGTTCTGCAGCCTGCTTGCCCTGCAGCACCGGCTGCACGATGGAGCGCGTCACCATCCACGCCAGCAGCGCGCCCAGCGCCACCGCCACCAGCGTCGCGATGGCCAGTAGCATCCGGCTGGCCTTTGCCAGGGACGAGGCCTCCTGCTGGCCCTGGGCCAGCTGCGCGGCCATAGTGCCCCGCAGCACATCCAGCGACTGCAGGTACTGGTCGGCCAGGGGGCGCAGATCCTTGTCCACCATGGTCGGCACATTGGGCTCGCCGCCCCGGTGCAGTTCGCGGATCTCGGCCACCTTGTCGTCGTAGGCCTTGCTGGCCTGCGCGATGGTGGCCAGCTGGCTGCGGCCCTTGTCACTTTGTACCAGGGCCTCGATGCGGCGCACTTTTTCCTGCGTCTTCTTGGCAGTGGCCTGCGTGTCGGTCGTGAGCTTTTCCATGTAGGCCGGGTCGATGGCCTTGAGGAACGCCTCGGTGCGCACCCAGTTCAGGCGGATGTCCGAGGCCCAGTCTTCCACCAGCGTCTGCTGCTCGATCTCCTGTGTGGCCACGCGCTCGCTGGCCGCCTGCAGGCCGCCGATGCGCCAGATGCCGGTGGCCGCAATCAGCACCGTGATGAGAAGGATGAGGACGAACGAGATGCCGAGGCGCAGGCCTACGGAAAGACGGCTGATATGCATGGTGAAAAGCGCGGAAAGCGGTCTGGGAAGCGGTTACAAAAACAAGGGAGCAGACGGCTCGCTTGGCTGCGCGGGTAACGCATTCAATGCCGTGGCAACTGGGCGGCGGTGCGGGCGCAGTGCCTTGTCAGAAGCTTAGGGTGGGCAGATGCCGCAGGCTGTCCGTGGGGCGACAGCAGTGCCCGGGGCTGGTCGCTGGGCACGGTCGCGGGCTGGGCAGCGCTCAGGCCGGCTTGCCCAGCATGGCGTCCTTGAGCTTCCAGTCGGCCGGCGCGTTGCCCAGCCAGATGCCCAGCAGGGCATTGAAGAACTCGGGCTCCTTGAAGGGCTCGCCCTGCTGTTTGCCCTTGACGGTGATGATGGTGCCGGTGCCCGGCACCCAGTCGATCATGAACTGGTCGCCGGCGGCCAGCTTCTTGTGGTCCGAGAACACCTGGCTCATGCGCAGCACGCCGGGAATCAGTTTTGAGAACGCTGCGCGGTCCATGTTGTCTTCCATGCCACGGGAAAACAGCTTGCCCAGCTCGGTGGAGTCGATCTCGCGCAGCATGGTGATGCTGATGCGCTTGGGCCCCTTGAGCGCCATCACCTCCGCGGTGGTAGCGGCTTTTTTCTCCAGGTACAGGCCGGCGGTATACACCTTGAACACGGCCTTGTAGCGCACGCCGGCGCCATTGAGCTGCAAGCTCGCGTCGGCCACCTGCAGGGTTTCGGCGTATTTCACATCCGCCACGGTCATGGGTTGCGCCAAGGCCCCGGTGGCCAGCAGGCAGGCACCGGCCAGCAAGACGCATCGGTGGATGAGGTTCATGGGAGGACTCCTGATAAAAAAGAACGGTCGTGCGTTTCTGATTGTTAACTCAACCCGGTCCGCTCGCAACAGGGTTTTCGAGGGTTTTGTCCCTACGGGCGGTCCGGGATGGGAGGCGTCCGGTGCTGGCAAGGCGCTGGTCAACGGCTCCGGGGGGCTGTTTGTGACCTGCGCCGTGCCGGGTGGCCTGCACGGCCTGCAGAGCGCCAGCCCCCGGGCAAGCTTTGCTACACTTTGCCCCCATGTTCATTCACTACGTGTTCATCACAGGTTGCAGCGACCGGGGAGCTTGGCCCTGGCGTCGGCCTGTCGCTTTGAACGCCTGATGGCACCTGGGCAGCCGCCCCAGCGTGCACCCGTGGCCTCCACCCCGATGCGGTGAGGCCGACCGAATGGACCGCAGCGCCCCTTTTTCATTGACAGGGACACGCGCTGCCACAGCTGGGAGCCCTCCCCGTGATCACAGAACTTGAATTCAAAAGCCTGGCCAGCGAAGGCTACAACCGCATTCCGCTCATGGCCGAGGCCTTTGCGGACCTGGAAACCCCGCTCTCGCTCTACCTGAAGCTGGCGCACACCAAGGACGGCGGCAAGCACAGCTTTCTGCTTGAATCCGTGGTGGGCGGCGAGCGCTTCGGGCGCTACAGCTTCATTGGCCTGCCTGCGCGCACGCTGCTGCGCGCCAGCGGCTTTGGTGCTGCGGCGCGCACCGAGGTCGTGACCGACGGCCAGGTGGTGGAGACCGCCCAAGGCAACCCGCTTGACTTCATCGAGGCGTACCAGAAGCGCTTCAAGGTGGCCCTGCGCCCCGGCCTGCCGCGCTTTTGCGGTGGTCTGGCCGGCTACTTCGGCTACGACGCGGTGCGCTACATCGAAAAGAAGCTGGAGGCCACTTGCCCGCCCGACACTCTGGGCTGCCCCGACATCCTGCTGCTGCAGTGCGAGGAACTGGCCGTCATCGACAACCTTTCGGGCAAGCTCTACCTCATTGTCTACGCCGACCCGGCACAGCCCGAGGCCTACGCCAAGGGCAAGAAGCGGCTGCGCGACCTCAAGGAACAGCTCAAGTACTCGGTGAGCGCCCCGGTGGTCAAGGCCACCGAAAGCCACCCCGCCCAGCGCGACTTTGCCAAGGCCGACTACCTGGCCGCCGTGCACCGTGCCAAGGAGCTCATCGCCGCCGGTGACTTCATGCAGGTGCAGGTAGGCCAGCGCATCCACAAGCGCTACACCGAGTCGCCCCTGTCGCTGTACCGCGCGCTGCGTTCGCTGAATCCATCGCCGTACATGTACTTCTACGACTTTGGCGACTTCCATGTGGTGGGCGCCAGCCCCGAAATCCTGGTGCGCCAGGAAAAGACGGACGAGGGCACCAAGGTCACCATCCGCCCCCTGGCCGGCACCCGCCCGCGCGGCGCCACGCCCGAAAAGGACAAGGCGGCCGAGGTCGAACTCATCAACGACCCCAAGGAGCGCGCCGAGCACGTGATGCTGATCGACCTGGCCCGCAACGACATCGGCCGTATCGCCAAAACAGGCAGCGTCAAGGTGACCGAGGCCTTTGTGGTGGAGCGCTACAGCCACGTGATGCACATCGTGAGCAATGTCGAAGGCATCCTGCACGACGGCATGACCAGCATGGACGTGCTCAAGGCCACCTTCCCCGCCGGCACGCTCACCGGCGCGCCCAAGGTGCACGCCATGGAACTCATCGACCAGCTCGAACCCACCAAGCGCGGCCTGTACGGCGGCGCCTGCGGGTATCTCAGCTACGCGGGCGACATGGACGTGGCCATTGCAATCCGCACCGGCATCATCAAGAACGGCACGCTCTATGTGCAGGCCGCTGCTGGCGTGGTGGCAGATTCGGTGCCCGAGCTGGAATGGAAAGAGACCGAGCACAAGGCGCGCGCGCTGCTGCGTGCGGCCGAACTGGTCGAGGAGGGGCTGGAATGACCCGCGCCATTTCCCGAACCAAACACTGCGCCACGATGCAGGACGTGCGCCGTGAGGTGGACGCACTCGACGACGTGCTCGTACCGCTGCTGGTAGAGCGCGTGGGCTACATGACCCAGGCGGCCCGGATCAAGCAAGGTGTGGAACAGGTGCGCGACGAAGCACGCATCGAAGCCATCGTGGCCCGCGTGCGGGAGCGCGCAGCGACCGAGGGCGGTGACGCCGACGTGATGGAAGCCATCTACCGCAGCCTCATGGAAGCCTGCATTGCCTATGAACACCGCGAGTTCGCCCGCCTGCGCGAGCCCGCCACTGCCGGGAGCGCCGCATGACAAAACTCTTGATGGTCGACAACTACGACAGCTTCACCTACAACATCGTCCAGTACTTTGGTGAACTGGGTGCCGAGGTCGAGGTGTTTCGCAACGACGAGATCACCGTGGCCGAGATCGAAGCACGCCTGAATGCCGGTGCGCTCGACCGCCTGGTCATCTCGCCCGGCCCTTGTTCACCTGCAGAGGCCGGTATCTCGGTGGCAGCGATCCAGCACTTTGCGGGCAAGCTCCCCATTCTGGGCGTGTGCCTGGGCCACCAGAGCATTGGTGCGGCCTTTGGCGGCAACATCATCCGCGCGCAGGAGCTGATGCACGGCAAGACCAGCGTCATCACCACCACGCAAAAGGGCGTGTTTGCAGGCCTGCCCGAGCAATTCACCGTCAACCGCTACCACTCGCTCGCCATCGAGCGCGCCACCTGCCCCGACGTGCTGGAAGTCACGGCGTGGACTGAGGACGGCGAAATCATGGGCGTGCGCCACAAGACATTGCCGATCGAAGGCGTGCAGTTCCACCCCGAGAGCATCCTCACCGAGCACGGCCATGCCATGCTGAAGAACTTTCTGGAGCAGCGCGCATGATGATCGACAGCCACCAGCTGGTGATGTTCATCGCCGCAGGCTGGCTGCTCAACCTCACGCCCGGGCCCGATGTGCTCTACATCGTGACCAACGCGCTGCGCTCAGGCACCCGCGCGGGTATCGTGGCGGGGCTGGGCATCACGGCCGGGTGTTTTGTGCACATCTTTGCGGCGGCGGTGGGCGTGGGTGCGCTGCTGGCCACCTCGGCCACGGCGTTCACCGTGCTCAAGTGGATCGGCGCGGCGTACCTGATGTGGATGGGCGTGCGCATGCTGTTGTCCAGGCCCGGCGCCGATGGGGGCAACCCTGCAGCGCTGGTGGCTGCGCAGGCGGCCCCTGCGTCGCACACGCCGCTTCGCAAGGTGTTCCTGGGGGGCTTCTGGACCAATGTGCTCAACCCCAAGGTCGCCATCTTTTTTCTGGCCTTTGTGCCGCAGTTCATCGCGCCTGGTGCGGACAACAAGGCGCTGGCCTTTGTGCTGCTGGGCGTGCTGTTCAACCTCAACGCCATTCCCGTGAATGTGGGCTGGGCGCTGGCGGCCTCTTGGATGGCACGGCGCGCCACGGCCATCCAGCGCGGCATGCACTGGCTGGACCGCGTGGCCGGCGCCATGTTCATCGGCTTCGGGCTCAAGCTGGCCCTCACAGACCAGCCTTCCGCTTAAATATTCAGGAGACTGTTTCCATGCCCATCACCGCCCAGGAAGCGCTGCAGCGCACCATCGAGCACCGCGAAATCTTCCACGACGAGATGCTGCACCTGATGCGCCTCATCATGCAGGGCGAGCTTTCGCCCGTGATGACGGCGGCCATCGTCACCGGCTTGCGCGTGAAGAAGGAAACCATTGGCGAGATCACGGCGGCAGCCCAGGTGATGCGCGAGTTCAGCACCAAGGTGCATGTGCCCGACAGCAAGCACCTGGTGGACATCGTGGGTACGGGCGGCGACGGTGCCAACACCTTCAACATCTCCACCTGCTCGATGTTCGTGGCCGCCGCAGCGGGCGCCAAGGTCAGCAAGCATGGCGGGCGCGGTGTGTCGAGCAAAAGCGGCAGCGCTGATGTGATGGAGGCCCTGGGCATCCACATCAACCTCAAGCCCGAGGCCATCGCCCAGTGCATTGCCGAGGTGGGCATCGGCTTCATGTTCGCGCCCAACCACCACCCCGCCATGAAAAACGTGGCCCCGGTGCGCAAGGAGCTGGGTGTGCGCACCATCTTCAACATCCTGGGCCCGCTCACCAACCCGGCCGGTGCGCCCAACATCCTGATGGGCGTGTTCCACCCCGACCTCGTGGGCATCCAGGTGCGCGCACTGCAGCGCCTGGGCGCCGAGCACGCGCTGGTGGTGTATGGCCGTGACGGCATGGACGAAGTGAGCCTGGGCGCCGCCACCCTGGTGGGCGAGCTGAAAAACGGCCAGATCACCGAATACGAAATCCACCCCGAAGACTTCGGCCTGCCCATGGCGAGCAACCGCGCGCTCAAGGTCGAAACACCCGAGCAATCGCGGGAGATGCTGATTGGCGTGCTCAAGGGCGAGCCGGGTGCGGCGCAGGACATCGTGTGCCTGAACGCCGGCGTGGCGCTGTATGCGGCCAATGTGGTCGATTCGATTCCGGACGGCATTGCCAAGGCGCGTGCCGCGATTGCATCCGGCGCCGCGCTCGCCAAGCTGGAGCAGCTGGTCACGCGCACGCACGCACTGGCGAGCTGATGCAGCCATGTGGCGCGACCCCGGCACCTGGATTGCACTGGGCATTTCGGCCCTGTTCATCGTGGTCGGGTTCGCCATGCACCGCGTCTTCACCAAAATCCTGAAACAGGGCGCCCCGGCGCCCGATGCAACCGACAAGGCAGCCTCCCATGAGCAGTGACATCCTCAACAAAATCGTCGCCGTCAAGCACGAAGAAGTGGCCGCCGCGCAAAAGCGCCTGTCCCTGCCCGCCATGCGTGCCGATGCTGAAAGCCGTGTGATCACGCGCGACTTTGAAGGCGCCTTGCGCGCCAAGATTGCCAAGGGCCAGGCGGCGGTGATTGCCGAGATCAAGAAGGCCAGCCCCAGCAAGGGTGTGCTGCGCGCCGACTTCGAGCCCGCCGACATTGCGCAAAGCTACATGGAAGGCGATGGCAAGGTCAGCGCGGCCTGCCTGTCGGTGCTGACCGACCGGCAGTTCTTCCAGGGCCAGCCCGACTACCTCAAGCAGGCGCGGGCCAGCACCTTGCTGCCTGTGCTGCGCAAGGACTTCATGGTCGATGCGTACCAGATCTACGAATCGCGCGCGATGGGGGCCGACGCCATCCTGCTGATTGCCGCCTGCCTGGACGATGCGCAGATGGCCGACTTTGAAGCCATTGCCCGCAGCCTTGACATGGCCGTGCTGGTGGAGGTGCACGACCGGCCCGAGCTGGAGCGGGCGCTCCGGCTCAAGACCCCGCTGGTCGGCATCAACAACCGCAACCTGCGCACGTTTGACGTGACGCTGGACACCACACTCTCCATGCTCAAGGACGTACCGGCTGACCGCCTGCTGGTCACCGAGTCGGGCATCCTCAAGCCGCAGGACGTGAAGACCATGCGCGACGCCGGTGTGCATGCCTTTCTGGTGGGCGAGGCCCTCATGCGGGCAGACGACCCGGGGCTGGCGCTGGCCCAGCTGTTCGCCTGATACCCTGCCCCTTGATTGCTATTAAAATAATAGCTGCGAAGTCAATAAAATCAAGCCCAAGAGACCATTTTGACCCTAAACCCAGCTTCAGGAGCCGCCACCCAGCTTGCCAGCGCGCACCCGGCCGACTGGCCGGTGGCGCCGGGCTGGCAGCCGCTGGTCGATGACTTCTTTGCCAGCGCCCGGGGGCAGGGGCTGCTGGCGTTCCTGCAATCGCGGCTCGATGCCGGGGCCGTCGTCTTCCCGCCGCGGCCGTTGCGCGCGCTGGAGCTCACGCCGCCCGATGCCGTGCGCGTCGTCATCCTGGGGCAGGACCCGTACCACGGCCGTGGGCAGGCCGAGGGGCTGGCGTTCTCCGTCGCGCCCGGGGTGCAGCTGCCGCCCTCGCTGCGCAACATCTTCAAGGAAATCCAGCGCGATCTGGGCGCGCCGCCACCCGCGTGGCCGGAGCCCGGCGGCAGCCTGGTGAAGTGGGCCAGAAACGGTGTGCTGCTGCTCAACACCGGCCTCACGGTGGAAGAAGGCCAGCCCGCCAGCCACGCAGGCAAGGGCTGGGAGCAGCTCACCGACGCCGTCATCCGCCAGGTGGCCGAGGGCCCGCGCCCTGTGGTGTTCATGCTGTGGGGCGCACACGCCCAGGGCAAGCGCGCACTCATCCCGGCCGACCGCGGGCATCTGGTGCTCATGTCCAACCACCCCTCGCCGCTGTCGGCGCTGCGCCCCCCCGTGCCTTTCATCGGCAACGGGCACTTTGGTAAGGCGCGCGAGTTCCGGGCGCAGCACGGCTACTGAGCGACGTGCCCCGCGGCGATGTTGCGCTGTGGCGCCAGCGCGCTCAGGCCCCCGCCTTCCACGCGAGGTGATCCCTTCTCATGACGGACGCAGACATCGAAACACAGATCTTTGCGCTGCTGGCACGGCGCCAGCCCGGGGCGACGATCTGCCCTTCAGAGGTAGCCCGCGCGCTGGCACCCGCAGGCGGCGCGTGGCGCGACCAGATGCATCACGTCCGGCAGGTTGCGCGGGTGCTGGCGCAGGATGGGCGGCTGCGGGTCACACGGGGCGGGGTGCCGGTCGATGCGATCGCGCCCGGCGGGCCCATCCGCCTGGGGCTTGCGGGGGCGCAGGGTAGCGACTGAAGCCGCTGCCGTGTTCACTGCGGTTATCCCCGCTTCTGCACTGCCATGGCGCCGCCTGCATGCGGCGCCCGGCTCCTTCGCCGTTAACCCGGCCCCGGCAGCCGCTCCCGCAGCAGCTCCAGAAACGCCTGCGCCGCCCGCGGCAGGCTGCGCCCGGCCAGCGTCTGCACCTCGATGTCCCTAAAGTCCATGCCCTGGTCGCTGATGGGCCGCGCGGCCATGGCGCCTTCGGCCACCAGGTGGCGCACGGCGATCTCGCTGGCCACCGACAGCCCGCCGCCGTGCAGCACAAAGTGCACCACCGTCTTGGCGTGGTTGCTGATGAGCACCGGCTGCAGCTGCAGGCCCTGGCGGCTGCAGGCAATGTCGATCATCTGGCGCACGGTGGTTTCGGGCGGGGGCAGGGCCAGCGGGTGGCGGGCCAGGTCGGCCAGGGTCACGCTGCGGGCTGCGGCCAGCGGGTGGCCGGGCAGCATCAGCGCCAGCACCGGCGCGCTCTGGCGGTAGGCCACCGCAATGTCGCGCTGTGGCGCGCGGCTGAAGCACAGGCCGATGTCGGCCGCGCCGCTGCGCACGGCATCGGGCACCTGGGCCGTGGGCAGCGATGCCACGGTGAACTGGATGCCCGCATGGCTGCGCTGGAACTCCACGCACAGGCGCGGCACCAGTTCGTTGGCAAACGCATCCGATGTGGCCAGCCGCACCTGCCCGGCGCGCAGACCTTGCAGCGCACCGATCTCGCCCAGGGCGCGCTCGGCGTCCAGCACGCTGCGGCGCGCGTGCACGGCCAGGATCTCGCCCGCCGCCGTCAGCACCATGCCGCGCGGATGGCGCTCGAACAGCGGCGTGCCCAGCTGTGCCTCCAGAGCAGCAATCTGGCGGCTCAGGGCCGACGCTGCCACATGCAGGCGGGCCGAGGCCTCGGTGAGCGAGCCGCCCTCGGCCACTTCCAGAAAGTAGCGCAGGGCGGTGTCTTGCAGCAGGTGCGGGCGCATGGTTAGGGCCTGTTCAAGGAGGGGCGGTGTTTGCCACAAACAAGCGCAAAGTATCGGTGGGTTTGCTGTAACGGCAAAGCTGCTTGCCCAAACAGCGGTGGTCAGCGGGCCCCGGCCTTTCTAAGATGGAGCAACGGGTCACCTGCCTGTCCAGCTACCCATCGTCCCGCAGGCGTCAATGCGCCGGGGCGCCATCCGTTTCACCTTTTCAGGAGTGCTTTGTATGCGTCGTTTCTCATGGGGCCGCGCTGCCCTGTCTCTGGCGTGCCTGGTGTCGTGGATGGCGGGCGCGCATGCCCAGGCCACCTGGCCCGATCGTCCCGTGCGCGTGATCGTGCCTTTTCCGGCCAGCGGCGCCACCGACCTCGTGGCGCGCACCGTCACGCAGCGCGTGGCGGCTGACCTGGGCCAGCAGATGGTGGTGGACAACAAGCCCGGCGCGGGCGGCACCATCGGTACGGCCGAGGCCGCCAAGGCCGCGGCAGACGGCTACACCCTGCTGCTGACCACCAGCAGCACGCACGCGATTTCGCCGCACCTGATGCCCCGCCTGGCGTACGACGCGCGCAAGGACTTCACGCCCGTGGTGCACCTGGCCGACGCTCCCAGCGTGGTGCTGGTCACCAACAGCCTGCCCGTCAAGACGGTGGGCGAGCTGATCGCCTACGGCAAGGCCAACCCCGGCAAGCTCAACTACGCCACCAGCGGCAACGGCACCATCGTGCACCTGAACACCGCTGCGTTCATGGCGCAGGCCGGTGTGGAAATGACCCATGTGCCGTACAAGGGCACTGCGCTGTCCATTCCTGACCTGGTCGCTGGCCAGGTGCACGTGCTGTTCGATTCGCTGCCCACCGGCATGCCCCACGCCAAGGCCGGCCGCCTGCGCGCCATTGCCGTCACCAGCGAAAAGCGCAGTGCGCTGGCGCCCGAGCTGCCCACGCTGGCCGAATCCGGCCTGCCCGGCTATTCGTCGGTGACGTGGTTTGGTGTGTACCTGCCCGCTGGTGCGCCGCCAGCGCTGGTGGAGCGCGTGCATGCTGCGTTTTCCAAGGCCGTGCAGTCGCCCGAGGTGGCTGCCAGCCTGGCCAAGCTGGGCGTGGAGCCCGCGGCGCCCAGCACCCCCACGCAGTTTGGCGCGATGGTGCAGGCGGACAGCAACCGCTGGGCCAGCGTGATTCGCCAACACAAAATCAGCATTGATTAACCCCCCTGAGTCGCCTGCGGCGCCTTCCCCCCAGGGGGACGACACCCTCGGTGCGGGGCGGCCCTTCCTCGGTGTCTCTCGTATTGGGACGCGCCAGTTGCCACCCTCGCCGGCATTGCGCCAGCCATGCAGTCACAAAAACATGAACACCCCATCCCTCGACTGGTCCCTTCCCTACGCCTCCCACCGCAGCGCGGTGATGGGGCGCAACGTGGTGTCGGCCTCGCAGCCGCTGGCGGCGCAGGCGGGCTTGCGCATGCTGCTGGCGGGCGGCAATGCGGTGGATGCTGCGATTGCCGCCGCCATGGCGCTCACGGTGGTCGAGCCCACGGGCTGCGGCATCGGCAGCGACGGCTTTGCCATCGTGTGGGACGGCAATGAGCTGCACGGCCTGAACGCCTCGGGCCGCTCGCCCGCAGCGTGGACGCCAGCGTATTTCGAGAAGATCGGCGGGATCCCCGAGACGGGCTGGAACGCCGTCACGGTGCCGGGCGCGGTGTCGGCCTGGGTGGCGTTGTCGAAACGACTGGGCAAGCTGCCATTTGCGCAGCTGGCGCAGCCCGCCATTGACTACGCGCGCAACGGCTTTCCGGTGTCGCCCACCATCGCCCGGCTGTGGGCGCTGGGCGCGACCAAGCTGGGCGCACAGCCCGGGTTTGCCGAGTGCTTCATGCCCCAGGGGCGGCCCCTGCAAGCGGGCGAGATCTTCCGCAGCGAGGGCCATGCCCGCACGCTGGAGCTGATTGCCGAGACCGAGGGCGAGGCGTTCTACCGCGGCGTGATTGCCGAGCGCATGGTGGCCCACGCACAGGCCCACGGCGGGGCCATGACCATGGCCGACCTGGCGGCGCACCAGGCCGACTGGGTGGGCACCATCCACCAGCGCTTTGGCGATTCGGTGATCCACGAGATTCCGCCCAACGGCCAGGGCATTGCCGCGCTGATGGCGCTGGGCATGCTCGACGCGCATGGCATTGGCGCGCACCCGCTGGACAGCGTGGAAACGGTGCACGCCAGCATCGAGGCCATGAAGCTCGCCTTTGCCGACCTGCACCAGTACAACGCCGACATCGACGCCATGCACGTCACGCCCGCGGAGCTGCTGCACCCCGACTACCTGAAAGGCCGCGCGGCCCTGATCGACCCCGAGCGCGCGGGCGACCCCGGCCACGGCGCGCCGCGCCCCGGTGGCACGGTGTACCTGGCGGCGGCCGACGCCAGCGGCATGATGGTGTCGTTCATCCAGTCCAACTACATGGGCTTTGGTTCGGGCGTGGTGGTGCCGGGCACGGGCATCAGCCTGCAAAACCGCGGGCACAACTTCAACCTGATCCCGGGCCATGCCAATGAGGTGGCCCCGCGCAAGCGCCCCTCGCACACCATCATCCCGGCCTTTGCCATGCATGCCGACGGCACGCCCCAGATGGCCTTCGGCGTGATGGGCGGCCCCATGCAAAGCCAGGGCCACACGCAGATGGCCCTGCGCGTGCTGCGCTACGGCCAGAACCCGCAGGCTGCGGCCGACGCGCCGCGCTGGCGCATCACCGGCGGCAAGGGGGTGGCGGTGGAGCCCGCCTTCGACCCTGCCGTGGTGGCCGCGCTGCGCGCGCGCGGGCATGCGGTGACGGTGGAAGAAGGCAACGGCGTGTTCGCCTTTGGCGGTGCGCAGCTGGTGCTGCGCCAGGGCGGGCACTATGTGGCCGGCTCCGACCCGCGCAAGGACGGGCACGCGGTCGCATTCTGAAGATGCTATTGAAGTAATAGCTGGAGGCGCTTATGGAAAGCGCGCGCCAGCCCGATATTTCTCAGATTGCTGCCGTCGGTGGCGTTGGCGCGCGCTCCAGCAACATCGCATCACCGTAGCTGAAGAACCGGTACTGCTGCGCAATGGCGTGGCGGTACAGGCCCATGATGTGGGCGTAGCCTGCAAAGGCGCTCACCAGCATCATCAGCGTGCTCTTGGGCAGGTGGAAGTTGGTGATGAGCAGGTCCACCACCTTGAAACCGAAGCCCGGCGTGATGAAGATGTTCGTATCGCCGGTGGCCTGCCCCGACTGCGCCCACGATTCCAGCGTGCGCACGGTGGTGGTGCCCACGGCCACCACGCGGCCACCGCGCTGGCGGCAGCGCTCCAGGGCGGCCAGCGTGGCCAGGGGCACCTCGTACCACTCGCTGTGCATCTGGTGCTCGGCCAGGTTCTCTGTTTTCACCGGCTGGAAGGTGCCGGCACCCACATGCAGCGTGACGCTGGCGCGTTCGATGCCGCGCGCGGCCAGGGCGGCCAGCACGCCGTCGTCAAAGTGCAGGGCGGCCGTGGGCGCGGCCACGGCGCCGGGCTTGCTGGCAAATACGGTCTGGTAGCGCTCGGTGTCTTCGGCTTCGTCGGGGTCGTGGTCGGTGTTTTGCTGGCGCTCGATGTAGGGCGGCAGCGGCAGGTGGCCGTGGCGGTCCATCAGCGCCCACGGCGTCTCGCCGGCAGGGCCGTGCAGTGCAAAGCGGAACAGAGGGCCGTCTTCGGTGGGCCAGCGCGAGAGCAGCGTGGCGTCAAACCCGCCCGAATGGCGGCCACCGGCCATGTGCACGGTGCTGCCGGGCAGGGGCTTCTTGCTGACCTTCATGTGGGCCACGACTTCGTTGCCGGGGTTTCCAGCCTCGGCGGGCAGCACGCGCTCGATCAGCAGCTCCAGCTTGCCACCGCTGGCCTTCTCGCCAAAGATGCGCGCCTTGACCACACGGGTGTCGTTGAAAACCAGCAGATCGCCCTCGCGCAGCAGGCCGGGCAGGTCGCGAAAGATGCGGTCCACCGGTTGCATCGTGCGCCCGTCGAGCAGGCGCGATGCGCTGCGCTCGGCGGCCGGGTGCTGGGCAATGAGTTCGGGGGGCAGCGAAAAGTCGAAATCGCTGAGGCTGAAAGGGCGCGCCGCGGGGGTGGCCTGGGGGGCGGCGGATGCGCCCAGGGAAAGGTCGGTCATGGTGCTTGAGGGCCGGACAGGCCCGTGCCAAGGTTGCAGGGAAAAAGGGAGCGCGATTGTCCCACGGGCAGAGATGGCGCCGCAGCGGCTTGGACCCTGTACAGGCCCGTGCCCATGCAGCCCCTTGGCGGTGCCGTCAGAGCGCTGTCGGCGCCGGCACCTGCGCCACCAGCCGGTGCACATCGGCCGCTGCTGCCAGCGATGTGCCGGGCGACTGCAGGGCCGCTGCCCCCGCCGCAATGGCCCAGCGCAGGGCTTCGGGTGGCGCATCGCCCCGGTCCAGCGCCCACACCAGCGCCGCCAGAAAGCAGTCGCCCGCGCCGGTGGTGCCGTGCTGCGCCACGGCGGGCAGGGCGGGCGCCTGCCAGGCACCATCGCGCGTGGCCAGCAGCGCGCCCTGCTCGCCCAGCGACAGGGCCACCAGCTCGGCCTGGCCCTGCTGCACCAGCGACATCGCGGCGCGGTGCCAGTCGGCGGGCTGGGCCAGTGGCTGCTGCAGCAGTTCGCGCAGTTCGCGCAGGCTGGGCTTGACCAGCGCCACGCCGGTCTGCAGCGCGGCTGCGAGGGCCGGGCCGGACGTATCCAGTGCCAGGCGCACGCCCTGGCGGCGCGCGGTGCGGGCCAGATCGGCATAGGTGGTGTCGGGCAGGCCCGGCGGCAGGCTGCCGCTGGCCACCCACCAGCGCGTGGCGGGTGGGCCTTCGCGCTCTGCGCCGGGCTCCGGCATCAGCGCGGTCAGCAGGGCCTGCCACTCGGTCGTTGTCACGTCGGGCCCGGGGAGCACAAAGCGGAATTCGCGCCCGGTGGAGGTCTCCACCACCGAGAGGTTTTCGCGGGTGTCCCCGACAATGGGCTGCAGTCGCGTGGCCACGCCCTCGGCCGCCAGCAGGGCCGCCATCTGCGCGCCTGCGGCTCCGCCCGCCAGGGCCCAGGCCTCTACGCCCGCGCCCAGCCGGTGCAGCACGCGCGCCACGTTGATGCCGCCGCCCCCGGGAAAGCGCTGTACCGGGCCGCAGCGCAGCTTGTGGGTGGGGGCGACCTGCGCGGTGGTGGTGGCCAGGTCCAGTGCCGGGTTGAGCGTGAGGGTGACGATGCCCGCCGGGCGCGTTACCTGCGCCGCCCCGGTCACCATGGCCGTTCGGTGAAACCTGACCAGAGTTCGTTGAGGTCCGGAAAGCGCCACTTGTCGGGGTCTTCGCGGGCCACGATCTTCTCGTTGCAGTCCGGTGCGGCCAGGTTGATGACCTCCGGCGGGATGCGCAGGTCGGCCTTGGTCGAAAAGAAAACCTTGACCATGGGCGTGGTGAGCGCCGTGGGCGATTGCTCGGTCACCACGCCGATGCGCCCGGACGTGAGCCGCACGAGCGAGCCCACGGGGTAGATGCCGATGCTCTTGACGAAGGCCTGGAACAGCCGGGGATCGAAGTGGTCCTTGGTCCATTCGGCCATGCGGCGCAGCGACTCGGCAGGGTCCCAGCCGCGCTTGTAGGGGCGGTCGGAAGTGATGGCGTCGTACACGTCGCAGATCGCCGTCATGCGCGCAATGATGCTGATCGCATCACCCTTGAGCTTGTCGGGGTAGCCCGATCCGTCGATCTTCTCGTGGTGGTGCAGGCAGGCGTCCAGCACGGCGTCGGGCACATTGCCGCCTTCGCGGAGCATGTGGTAGCCCTCCACCGGGTGGCTGCGCACCACCTCAAATTCGCCGTCGGTCAGCTTGCCGGGCTTGTTGAGCACCGCCAGCGGTATGGCCGCCTTGCCCAGGTCGTGCAGCAGTCCGGCCATGCCGGCCAGCCGGGTCTGCTCGTCGTTGAGCTTGAGCTGCCGCGCCAGCGCCACCATGAGCGCGCACACGGCCACCGAATGCATGAAGGTGTAGTCGTCGGCCGTCTTCAGGCGGGCCAGGCTGATGAGCGCACCGGGGTTGCGCGTGACCGAATCAGAGATTTCGGCCACCAGGCTCTGGGCCCCCTCAGAATCCACCGCGCGTCCCATGCGGGCCTCGCTGAACATGGACACCACCGCATCCTTGGACTTGTTGCAGATGGCGGCGGCCATGCGCAGCTCGCTGTGCATATCGGTGGGGGCCACGTTGCGCACAGGCGGCGGAGGGGGCGGCGGCAGCGTCACCTTCACGGTGGGCAGGTCCTCCAGCCGACTGAAATCGGTGTCGATCTGCGAGTCCACCTCTTCGCGTGACATGCTGGTGGTGCCTGCCGCCACGTCCAGGCCTTTGGAGGTGTCGATCCAGCACTCGGGAATGGCGGTGCCCTGGATGCGCGCCAGGTCTGCTGGGTCCTTGAGCAGGAACTTGGCCCGCCAGAAGGGATGCTCCATCCACGAGCCGCAAAACTCGTGCAGGTACATGCCCAGGGTCAGGTCTTTGATGTGGATACGCTTGAGCATGGTGAAAAAGTCGCCGTTTGTCGCCGGCCCGCCCAGAAACGGGAAACGGTGAGCAATGGTAACCATGGTAGCCTTTTTGGCCGTCAGTAACCGACCGGCGACCGCGTAATTACCCAGCCTCTCCCCCGCATGCCCGCCGCCTCACCTGTGCCCCCCACGCCACCAGCCGCCCCCGCGGCCGGTGGGCGCAAGCGCGCAGCGTCTCCCGCTGCCCCGGGTGGGGCCTCGGTGGCGCAGCAGGCGCTGCACAAGCTGGGCTTGCGCCGCGACATTGACCTGGCGCTGCACCTGCCCCTGCGCTACGAGGACGAAACCCGCATCACCCCCCTGTCCAGCGCGCGCGACGGCCAGATGGTGCAGATCGAGGCCACCGTGACGGCCTGCGAGGTGCAGCTGCGCCCGCGCCGGCAGCTGCTGGTGCAGGTGGAAGACGCCAGCGGCACCTGCGAGCTGCGGTTCTTCAGCTTCTACCCCTCGCACCAGAAGACGCTGGCCGTGGGCAACCGCCTGCGCATCCGGGGCGAGGTCAAGGGCGGTTTCTGGGGGCGGCAGATGCTGCACCCGGCCTTTCGCACGGCGGGCGGCGAACTGCCCGCCGCGCTCACGCCGGTGTACCCGACCACCGCCGGTCTGCCGCAGGCATATTTGCGGCGGGCCGTGGTGGGCGCCCTGGGGCGGGCAGACCTGTCCGACACGCTGCCCCCCGGGGCCGAGCCACCGGTGGGTTTTTCATATCAAAAAGGCCTCCAGCGCTTGTTCAGCCTGCGTGAGGCGCTCACTTTTTTGCACCACCCCACGCCGGACGTTGCCCTGTCCACCCTGGAAGACCACAGCCACCCGGCCTGGCAGCGCCTGAAGGCGGAGGAACTGCTGGCCCAGCAGCTGTCGCAGCAGCAATCGCGCCGCGAGCGCGACCTGCTGCGGGCGCCCGTACTGCGGCCCCCGAAAAATGCCGACGGTGCCCCGCCGCTGCACGAGCAGCTCATGGCCGTGCTGCCCTTTGACCTCACCGCCGCGCAGCGCCGCGTGGGCGAAGAAATCGCCGTAGACCTGGCCCGGCAGGTGCCCATGCACCGCCTGCTGCAGGGCGATGTGGGCTCGGGCAAGACCGTGGTGTCGGCCCTGGCGGCCTGCCTGGCCATGGATGCCGGCTGGCAGTGCGCCCTGATGGCCCCCACCGAAATCCTGGCCGAGCAGCATTTCGCCAAGATGATCGGCTGGCTCGAACCCCTGCTGGCCGCGCGCGGCCGCAAGGTGGCCTGGCTGGTGGGCGGGCAAAAGAAGAAGGAGCGCACCGCCATGCTGGCCCTGGTGGCCAGCGGCGAGGCTGCGCTGGTGGTGGGCACCCATGCCGTCATCCAGGAGCAGGTGCAGTTCAGGAACCTGGCGCTGGCCATCATTGACGAGCAGCACCGCTTTGGCGTCGCCCAGCGGCTGGCGCTGCGCAAGAAGCTGGCGGACCACGGGCAAGAGCCCCACATGCTCATGATGAGCGCCACCCCCATCCCGCGCACGCTGGCCATGAGCTACTACGCCGACCTGGATGTGTCGGTGATCGACGAGCTGCCCCCGGGCCGCACGCCCATCGTCACCAAGCTGATTGCCGACAGCCGCAAGGATGAAGTGATCGAACGCATTGGCGCCCAGGTGGCCGCCGGGCGGCAGGTGTACTGGGTGTGCCCGCTGATCGAGGAGAGCGAGGCGCTGGACCTCTCCAACGCCACCGCAACCCATGCCGACCTGAGCGAGGCTCTGCCCTGCGTCATGGTCGGCCTGCTGCATTCCCGCATGCCCACGGCCGAGAAGAAGGCGGTGATGGCGCTGTTCACCAGCGGCCAGATGGGCGTGCTGGTCAGCACCACCGTGATCGAGGTGGGGGTGGACGTGCCCAACGCGTCGCTCATGGTCATCGAGCACGCCGAGCGCTTCGGCCTCTCCCAGCTGCACCAGCTGCGCGGCCGCGTGGGCCGCGGCGCGGCGGCGTCGGCCTGCGTGCTGCTGTACGCCACCAACGACAGCGGCCGCGTGGGCGAGACCGCCAAGGAGCGCCTGCGCGCCATGGCCGAGACCAACGACGGCTTCGAGATCGCCCGGCGCGACCTGGAAATCCGCGGGCCTGGCGAGTTTCTGGGCGCCCGCCAGTCGGGCGATGCACTGCTGCGCTTTGCCGACCTGGCCACCGACACCCACCTGCTGGAATGGGCCCGCGAACTGGCCCCGGTGATGCTGGATCGCCACCGCGAACTGGCCGACCGGCATGTGGCGCGGTGGCTGGGTGGAAAATCGGACTATCTCAAGGCCTGAGGATGATTTCGTGGTCGAGATGGGTGCGGGTGGTTCGAAAACAACTCATTTGACACCCATATTTCCAATCTAAGTTGCGTGATCAGAATGTGTAAAAAATGCGCCTCGCCGCGCAAGGACGGCGAAGCGTGGCTTTTGAAGGTTGGTTGGTTTTTATGCGCCGGACGTAATGTTTGATTGGAGCGCGGCGCCTTGAACGCCTCGCGATCCGAACATGAAGTTAATTTCAGTCCCTGCGAGGACGCGAAACACGCCCTCCACATTACTGGTCTTAACTTCAAATCCCGTACCGGCTAATACCTTTACACCAGGCATATAGCCTACTGCCAGTGAGCCTTTGAATCCGCCTCTGAAATCGCCGGTATAGGTATCGAAAGAGTCACTGTTGAAAAAGCAGAACCGTGCGGGTGAATATTCTTGCAAACTCCAAGTGCGCCCAGCCTTCGTCAAAGCCGCCAGTGCGACGTCCTCCAACACAGCTACCGCCCCAGGGAGCAGCGCACCGCCGGATAGCCCTGGATCTAATTCATTCGCAATGCCTGTCCAAGTAGTTGAGCTCGCATTTTCCACCATCTCTGTTGTGAGGTCTTTCAGAGCGGTAATATTGCTTAGTCTGGGTACGCTGCCTAGCACCTTGCCCATAGCTTTTTCCATAATCTCAGTGGTCCAGGAGCGCATATTAAGATCCAACACGGGGTCAAGCACGATTGCATCGATGCGACAGTGATACTTCCCAGTCGTGTCGCGTTCGATGCTCATTGCCAAATTAACCTCAACGTCGAATTGAAGAGTTTTGGTTGGAAAAACGTCTGGCCCCAGAATGCCTGTAATGGTTAGCTTGTAGCCGCTCTTCCCTCGCTCTGAAAGTCTGTATGTGGATGTTTTTTCGAAGTCCTCGCCGTCCGTACTTAAGGCCGCCCAAGAGGCTTTAGAGATGAGCAAAGATGTTCGAATTGCTGCGTGACTGGGAACGTCAATAAAAGGTATCACAAAGTTTCCCTGCGCTTTTACCTGCAGGGAAACTCCCGCGCTCGCCCCGACGCCTTCTGTTCCTTTCGATTTTTGCTTCGGTGCTTGATTCAAAGCCCGTTGAATATCCGCTTTATTATTCTCTGTGTCTAGATTGTCTGCATATTGACAAAGTTTCTCAATCGCACTGTTGACGGAAAAATTCGTCGAGTTTTTAATTTTTGTTACTGAGTCCGTCAGTGCTCCGGTAATTTTTTCACCGATGCTTCCCCCGCACAGTACTTTCATCAATTCGTTATGTACGCGGCTCGCTTTTCCTCCAAGATTGGCGGTTGTGGCGGCAGATTCGCTGCGGATGTGGCTGCCGAAGCGCTCCATATGACGTATTATTCTTCGAGCATGTAACTTCCTGCTAATTGAATTATTGAATTTGTGTCCAAGTGGCTTGATTAGTTCAAAGTGAGACGGGTGCCGATGATTGGGGATGACTAGCGTGTCTTCACCCGTGGACGAATTTGCAATGATGCCTGCTGCGTGGGTGGTGGGTTCATTAGGGAGGTTGGGATAAAACTTTGGATAAACGACTGTTTTGCCTTTGTTGTGATCGTGATTGGGCTCGGATAGTGCTATGTTGGAAATATAAGCAGTCCATTGTCCATTCACTTCGGAACTGGGTGCTCTGAAGAATCGCACTGCTACATCCCAATTGGTGGGACTGGCTGTGCCACTGTAAGCAAACAACCATTCGGTTTCCTGATGGTCAGAGTAGTAATACCGTTGGGCCCGGGGCCCACTTTCGATCCCTTTGCCTGCCCAAAAAGTAGCTCCGCTCTGTGTACCGTTCCCAATCGAGATTCTGAGGGCCGCATAGTTCAAGAGTTTTGTTCGGTTTGCCAGCGTATTTTCTCTGGAAGATGGTGCGGTGTCCAGTAAAGCATGCTGGATGCAATGTGCTGTTCCGGTGTCCGTCCGCCTTTCTCCAATAGTGTAATTTAAGCCGGGCTCGACGCTTAGGAGAACGCTGGCGTTTCGACTGCCTTTGTAAGCAATTTCAATGTAGTACCACTCCTGCGTGTTCGTGTTTAGGTCAATAAGCGCTGTCGTTGACGCAGCTTTCGTGGTCTCCGCTCTCGCTACCTGCACCTCGGAATCTATATTCTCAGCGAGATTTATTTGTTGATCCAACTCTGTCTCGGTATCCCCGCCGCCGCACCCCGGCAGAATAGAGCCCGCAGCGATCGCCGCGCCTCCTGCCAAGTAGCTCCGGCGGGAGACATTTTTGTTGTCTTTTTGATTTCTCATATATACCTCGCGATGATTTGTAACGCCTAGCGTCCACATAAATAACGAAAATTTTCCGATTGGCTCAGCGTGAGCCTCTGTAGATTAGGTGGAAGGGAAAGATGGATGGGCAGGGTGAATACGTAATTCGCAGGCGGGGTGGGTATGACTGCAGGCACGAACGTTATGGTTATCACGACGAAAAGCAAAGTGCGCACCTCACTTGTGGCATCCTGCGTTGGATGAAACAAGCCACCATCAAGGACGTTGCGGCGAAGGCGGGCGTGTCCACAGCAACGGTTTCGCGCGTCATCAGTGCTCCCGATCAGGTACGGGTGGAGACGCGCGAGCGTGTCTGGCAGTGCATTGATGCGCTGCGTTACCAGCCAGATGCCTCGGCCCGGGCACTGGTTTCAGGGCGGTCTCGTATCGTGGGTACGTTGATCCCCACCTATGACAATGCTTCCTTTGCGCGCCAAACGCAGTCATTACAAAAGACGCTGGCCGAATCCGGTTACCAATTACTCGTAACCGCCCATGAGCACGACCCAGAAACCGAGCTACGCCAGGCACAGGCGTTGCAGCAGCGTGGCGTGGATGCGCTGGTGCTGGTGGGCGCCGTGCATTCGCCTTCGCTGTGGAAGTTTTTGCGTAGTTGGAATAAACCATCTATCCTGACCTGGACTTGCGATGACCGGCTCCCATCGATCGGGATCGACAACGCGGGTGCAGCCTCCGAGGTGGGCGATTACCTCGTGAGCCTGGGGCACCGGCGCATCGGAGTGATTGCCGGAATGTCCCGGCATAACGAGCGCGCAATGGACCGTGTCAAGGGGTTGCGACACGCCTTAAGGCGCGTGGGGCTTACCTTGCCCGCAGAGCGCGTGACGCAGCAGCCGTTTGGTTTCCAGGGGGGTATGACAGGTCTGCGCAAGCTCATGTCTGCCCGCCATCCGCCCACGGCCGTGTTTTGCGGGAACGACCTGCTGGCCGCGGGCGCTTTTTTCGAATCCGCGCGCTTGGGACTACGTGTTCCCGAGGATCTTTCGATTGTCGGGTTTGACGACATGGAGCTGGCAGGGGCGCTGCATCCGGGGCTGACAACCGTGCACGTACCCGTAGATGAACTGGGTCACCTCGCGGGCCAGGGCATCTTGGCACTGCTGTCGGGGGCGCCATTGCCCATGCGGACGATGGTGCATCACTCGCTTGTGATCCGCGGCAGTACCGGCATCTGCGCGCCTGCCGCATAAGTCTGCGGCGGCCAAGCTGAGGCGCGCCGCCTACAGAACCTGGTTGCCCGCGTGCCAAGGGGCGGCTCGTACGCTGGCCTGCAGGGTGGCGATCCAGTGGGCAGAGGACGTCTGTCTTCTGTGGACGAGATAAAGACCGAGTGGAGGGAGCAGGTGCGCCAGAGAGACGAATCTGAGCCTGACAGCCAGCGGCGAAGACGCAGCCGCGGCTGAGGTCAATGTGACAAACGCACCCTCTGCCAAGGCTCCCAGCAAGCAATTCATGCTGTTGAACACAATGGGCGACTCGAAATACCGCCTCAGGGCCGAACGGTGTGGCTGCAATGCGCGCGGTAGCACCATGTTTTCCTGCAGCCGCGCGTATCGCATGGCGTCCAGTTGGGTAAACGAATGGATGGATTCAGGCACGCCCTGCTCTTTGCCAGCCAGCAAGCCCACCGCAGATGTAAGCAGTGGGATCGACTCCAGCTCCGTTGGCTTTTCCGTTGCCATGGCCAGTCCAAGGTCCACATGCCCGGCTCGCACTTCTTCAATCACCCTGTGGCTGGCCATTTCGTGAACTTCTATCGACTGCTCATGGCGTTTATGGATAAGCGCTGGCAGCAAATGGGGCAGTACCACCGCCAGGACTTCGCTGCTGGCAGCCAGCCGTAGCACCGGCGCGCTTGCCGGCTGGGCACCGCCAAGAGCGTGGGAATATATGGCGGCAAATTTGCGTGCAAACGGTAAAAGAACCTCGCCTGCAGGTGTCAATCGCAGGCCGTGAGGCGTCCGCTCAAAGAGCGTCTCACCAGTCTGCTGTTCCAGGTTGCGGATGACCCTGGACAGGCCGGACTGCGTCATGTGGAGCGCGGCGGCGGCTTCAGTGAAGCTGTGACACTCCGCCACTGTTAAAAATACATTCAACTGACGAAAACTCATGCCACCCGGATTCAGCGATGGGGGCACTGCGGGCTGGTTCATGGGCTTGCTTTTGTCGGAACTCTCGTATCCCGGTGCGTGGAGCTGCAACTTCCAATAACGCGCACGCTGGGATGCCAGGGGGTTTCCAGAATGGCTTCTTGCAGGATGTCTCGTAGCTGTTCTTGCGCGATGTCGAACTCATCAGCACGGCGACTGATGACATAGACGCGCACCTTCGGCAGCAGGCTGGGAAGCGCTACGAACCGAAGGCCCGTGGCAGCTACGTTGGAAGCGGTGATGCCTGACGCCACCACCGCAATCCGTTCGCGTTGGACCAGGTCAATCGCAGAAGCAATGCTGTTGACCGCCAGCGGCGCATTGAAGTAAGCCGCAAAATGGGAGTGTTGCTCGCGAAGAAGGCGGGTGATGAAAAAGTCGTCGCCGTATCGCGCCAGCGGCAATGTGCTGAGGTCGTGAACGCTTTGGATGTCGTCCGGTAGCGGCAGGGACGAAGGAAGGATCAGACCGAGTTGGGCTTCCATCACCAGGGTCGCGCGAAACTCGGGATTGTTTTCCACGCCGGAGCAGATCCCCAGTGCCGTGCGTCCGGCAAGAATGTCTAACTGCACTTGCGTACTCGACCCATCCAGCACGCTGACGTTTGCTCCCCCGAACTCTGCGTGAAGCTTGCGCCAGAGCGCTGGGATGACGACCGGCATGACGGAGGCGCTGCCGCCTACCCGGATGTTTCCTGCCTTGGATGCGCGCCACCGGCGCAGGGCTGCCTGTGCCTCAGCGTGCGTTTCGAGCAACTGCCGCGCTTTCTCCAGAAAGTCTTCGCCCTCGGGAGTGAGCTGCACTCCCTGCGCTGTCCTGTGGAACAGCGCGTAGCCCAACGCCTCCTCCATTTCAGAAATGCTTCGTGATATCGCAGGCTGGCTCACGCTGAGGCATCGCGCTGCTTCGCTCAGGTTGTGCGCCTTGGCGGCCATTGAAAACGCACATACCTGAGCGCAGGTGATGTTGCGGCTTGCAGGGACTGTGGATTGAATAAGCATGGCGAGTAAAAACGTGATGTAAACGTTTACATGCGCCTAATATCTCAAACAAACGGTGTTCGTTCAAGGCCCGCTTATGCCGATTCACTATCGCTTCATGTAATGCAGAACCAGATGTCTGTTGTTTCCAGTAGCCCTAAGGTCCCTCTGCACAAATCCCTGCGCTGTGTGCCTGGACATGGCTGAAGCCCAGAC
>ENA-UOXK01000056-UOXK01000056.1-mixed-culture-metagenome-genome-assembly--contig:-NODE-56-length-74297-cov-14.117467_pt1 | contig 74297 bp, 68 predicted proteins | sample MGYA00238160_ERZ761638 | MGnify/ENA primary metagenome ERZ761638 (study PRJEB28912, sample SAMN08777098) | mixed culture metagenome | isolation source: Freshwater growth medium | place: USA...
GCCCTGCTGGCCCCGATGCACCGCGACGTGATCACCGTTCGCTGAACCACCGACCAGTCCCGACCATGACACGCTCGCTCACCACCGCCTGGCTGATCGCCGCCTTGCTTCCCCTGGCCGCCCAGGCCGCCACCGTGCAGGTGACGGTGCTCGGGCGCGACGGCAAACCGCTGGCCGACGCGGTGGTGGTCATCGAACCGGGCGCAGGCGCCAAGCCGGCCGCACCGGCACCGGTCTCCACCGTCATCAACCAGCAGAAGATGCAGTTCTTGCCGGGTACTGTGGTGCTGCCGGTGGGCTCCAAAGTGACCTTCACCAACCAGGACTCGTGGGAACACCATGTGCGGGGCACCCCCGCCGGCCTGGCCTCGCTGAATGCGGGCACGCAGCCCGGATTCGAACTGAGACTGGACGGAAAAGCAGACGGCAAGGAGCCGTCCAGCGCCGACGTAACGCTGACCAAGGCCGGCGCATTCCAGTTGGGCTGCCACTTGCATGGCTCCATGCGCGGCTTCATCTTCGTGGCCGATTCCCCATGGACACTGCAGACCGACGCCAACGGCATGGCCACGGTGCAAGGCGTTCCCGAGGGCGCGGCCAAAGTGCGCGTGGTCCATGCCGACCAGCTCATCGAAGGGCCTCCCATGGCCGTCAACATCACGCCGGTCACGGCGTTGAACCTGCCCACGCAGGTGCAACCACGGCGGCGTCGGCCGTGAATGTGACGCGCACCACTCACAATAACGAACGAAGAAACGCAGTCTGTAGGGAAATCATTTCATTTCCGTTAAATGCGTTCCGCGCTTCCTAACTAGTCGTCCCTGAAGAATCCCCGGAGGCCGCATAAACACTGGACTTTCGGGTGATTGCCGATGGCCGAGACTCCCAGTTTGAATTCCAATAGGGGCAAATTTCTGGGAGTTCTGCCGTGCTGTTTGCCTGTGCCGCCACCGATGATTTCTTCCGTTCGCGCATCGATCACATGATCGACCTGCGCCATCCGCTGGCTGTGCTGGCCTCGCGCATGCCCTGGCAGGAGATCGAAGCGCGGGTAGCCCAGGTCTTGTCTCGCAGGGGCCGCGCTGGTGTGGCCATGCCCGATCTGGATCTCTTCGGTGAACAGGTGCAGCGTGCCGCTGTCCCCAGCAACGCAGGACGCCCCCGTGTGCCGCTGCGCATCATGATCGCGCTGCTGTACCTCAAACACGCCTTCAACGAGTCCGACGAGGGCGTCGTTGAGCGCTGGGGCGAGACGCCAACGTGGCAGTTCTTCTCGGGCCAGGCGTACTTTGAACATCGCCGTCCCTGCGACGCCACCACCCTGATCAAGTTCCGCCAGCTCCTGGGTGAGGAAGGTGTCGAAGAACTGCTGGCGCAGACCATCAACGTGGCTGTTGCTCTCAAGCTGATCAAACCGCAGGAGTTCGCCCGCGTGATCGTGGACAGCACGGTACAGCACAAGGCCATTGCTTACCCCACCGACAGCCGCTTGCTGGAGACCGCGCGCGCCAAACTGGTGGAGGCGGCCAAGGACGCCGGGGTCGATCTGAAGCAGACCTTTGCCAAGGAGGGCAAGGAGCTGGGCCGCAAGGCTGGGCGCTACGCACATGCCCGCCAGTTCAAGCGCATGCGCCGGGCCATCAAGCGCCAGCGCACCATCGTCGGACGCCTGCAACGCGAGATTGACCGCAAGGCCAGTGCCATCGGGCAAGCTGTGCGGGAGGCGCTCGCTGAGACGTTGAACAAGGCCCGGCGCATCGTGTTCCAGAGCGGCCAACGCAAAGCGGCGGATGGACAGCCCAAGCTCTACGCCTGGCACGCGCCCTAGGTGGACTGCATCAGCAAGGGCAAGGCGAGAACGCCCTACGAGTTCGGGGTGAAGGTGGGCATTGCCAGCACGCTGCGGGGCAACCTGATCGTGGGCGCGCGTGCATTCCACGGCAACCCGTACGACGGCCACACCTTGGCCGAGCAGCTGGAGCAGGCCACGATCCTGATACAAGACAGCGCAGCCAAACCAGCGACGGCCTTCGTGGATCTGGGCTACCGGGGCGTGGACGCGGATTTGCCCGGTGTGCACATCGTGCATCGGGGCAAGGCCAAGCGGATCAGCGAACAAGAGAGAAAGCTGCTCAAACGGCGCCAGGCCATCGAACCGATCATTGGTCACCTCAAGAGCGACCACCGCATGGAGCGCTGTCACCTCAAGGCTGCAACTGGCGACCGGCTGCACGCGGTGCTGTGCGCGGCGGGCTACAACATCAAATGGCTGCTGCGCATGATCGCAAGGAAGGGAGTGGCCTTCCTGCAGCGGCTTTATTTGCGCCTGTGCCAGATCGCGGGGCTATCGCCGAACTGCTCTCGGATGGCGCGCAAGTCGCTTGTTCACGCGCTCAGCAGCTCTGCCCCTCGTTTGGCCTTGGCGTCAAACTGAATAAATCAGGGCCGACTACTGAGCATTTCCCCATTCAAGCTGGATCAACGAGCACGGTTCGCTTGGGTGCTGCCCGGCCCTACCGCGAAATCAATCTCCAACGCAATTTCGGTGAACGCCAAAGACCGGGGCGCCATGCGCTGGTTGGCCAAACTGGCTTCCATGGGCGCTGAGCTGGTTCAACTCGAACACGGCATGCTTGATGACCCTGTGAGGTTGGGCCTCGCTTTGCGGCATAGGCTGATCGATCTGAGCTTGGCTAGTCCATGCGGACGGATTCGCTGGCGGGATATAGAACCCTCGCTTGATCTGCTTTCTAAACGCCAGTTGACGCTACCCGAGATGCAGCACCTGGCAGACGCGGAGCTTCTCAAGGCACAGCTGATGCGGGCGCTTTCGGGACGTTCGGTGACGCACCCACTGCGCTGGCTGCTCTGGTGTTCGATCTGGTTCAAAGACCTCCAGACACTAAAGGTATCTTACGACGAGTCAGCACCGACCCAGGATGTGCAACCCGCCCCAGCCACCATCCCCACCGCCATCACTCATGGCCCCAATGCATGGCAGGCAACGGTTCTGTCTGAGGCATGCGCGGGAGAGATCAGTATGTCTCGCGCAGCCCAGCAAGCCGGCGTCTCATACAACACGTTCACAGCGTGGGCGAGCGCGCAAGGAACTGAGGCCATCCACCGCCCCAAAAAACTCACCCCCGAAATTCGCGAAACGATCGTCACCCGTCTCCAACTGGGTCACGAAAAAAGCCAGTTGGCCAAAGGGCTAGGGTTGTCGATCGAGACGATCACCCGTGTCCTCCGAACCACCCCAGGTCTGCAAGAACAGTGGCACCAGTCCCGCTTTGACCTCCGACGTGCTGCGGCTCGGTCAGACTGGCTTCGACTTCGCCAAGGTGAAGATGGTCTCACTACCAAAGTGGCCCGAAGAATAGTGCCTGCAACTTACGCTTGGCTATATCGAAACGATCTGCAGTGGCTGGAGGATTCAGGTCAAACAAGCAATGCACCGAGTCGCGGGAACCATGCAAAGCAGAGGCTGAAAAATGCAAAACAGCGGCGGTCAAGGGCAGTCGAGCGACTTCTCGATGTGCGTGAAGGGTCGTTTGGCAACCAGTTTCACAGAACTTGAACCGCGAAACTTGCAGCTATGCTTCTCTCCTGATCTCAGGGTCCGCTTGGCAGCGACAGCCGACTTTGTGATTGGAAAGCTGAGCCCGCAGTCGTTGCCGCATTTCGGTCATCCAGGACCAGGCAATTTAAGGAGTTGAGTGTCAGCTCGTGAGGGTGCTGCAGACGTTGGAGCGCAGTGCGGCGCCTCAACAGCGACAAGCTCGTCTAGCTGCATGATGCGTCAAGCTCCGTCTCGCTCATACGTCCACCACTACTGAGAAGACTTCCAGTCGGCTGGTGGAATTTTCACGGAGGACATGTGGAGCGTGAGAGCATCTGAAGTGCAGACAAGGCACCACCCCGTCCCAGCTCCAGACCTGAAAAAGCCCCCTGAAACAGGAGGCTTCGTTCGACAACGAAAGTTGGGCGCGATTGCCTTGCTCAGCCGCCTTGGTTTTGAAGTTTGGCGCGGGCCAGGCTGCCGTCCATGTGGGCTTTGGCCAACTCGTCCTGGACTTGCGCACGGGTCTTTCCCATCGCAGCAGGGCGATCGGGGTACGCGCTGGGGTTCAGCTGGTAGGCGGTCAGTCCGCGCTCGCTGTCCGTGATGATGTCGCCGACGCGGATGGCTTCGGCGAGTTCGGCCTTCACCTGCGCGCGGGTCTTCATGCTTACGCTGGAGGTTTTGTCGGCGGGGTAGTTGTTGCCACCTGCAGCAAAAGCGGAGCCCGCGCCCAGTGCGGCGAGGGTGAAGAGGGCTGTGGAGAGAATGGATTTTTTCATGAGGGGTCGATCAAAAAGGTTGATGAGAATTGCATGTCGCACACTGGATACGCACGAAACTTCCAAATGGATGCACTAACCAGTCTGTTTTGTTACCAATCAGTACAATTTCGTACGTAGGGTGTCGACCAAACAAAGAAATGCTCCTCCATCCTTTCGCTTTAGTAGAGCGTTCAACCAGCGTGCGTCAGAAATCGATGTCTTCAAACCCAGGCCTTATGTTCAGCAGCAACCTTCAGAGTTGATGAAGGTAGGTCTTCCCAACAAGTCGTGTCCTGCGGCGTCAGTAAGCTCAGTCACATCTCAAAGTCGCGCTGCGGATGCGGCGACCAACCGGGTGCAACGCCCCACACACCTCTGGGTCGCGAGGAAACATTTATCAATTTCGTTCAGCTTCGGTTCACCCACTTCTTTCTAAGCTCCGTCTCACCTCAACCAAGGAGCTTTCCATGAAACGTACTTCCATTCTTTGTCTGACCACATTGCTGGCAGCGGGCGTCCAAGCCCAGACCTTCAACGACACTGCCCGCGTGCGCAATGTCGAACCGCGGTACGAGAACATCTCCGTGCCGCGCAACGAGTGCACCAGCCAGTGGGTGACCGAGCAGCAACCCGTGGCGGCTTCGCGCAACTACGGGGGGTTGGCGGTTGGCGGTGTGGCCGGCGCCTTGCTCGGCAACCAGGTTGGCAAGGGCCGCGGCCGCGATGCCGCCACCGCGCTCGGTGCCGTGGTCGGCGCGCTGGCAGCCGAGCATTTTGCGAACCAGAACAACTGGGGTGGTGGCTACCAGCAGGCATCCCAGCCGCAGCAGCGCCAGGTGCAGAACTGCCGCACTGTCAACGACGTGCAGTCCCGCCTTACGGGCTACCAAGTCGAATACGAGTACCGCGGCCAGGTCTACAACACGGTGACCCGCGAGAACCCAGGCCGCACCTTGCCGATTCGCGTTTCATTCACTCCGGTTGAGAGCGAGTACCAAGGTGGACGCCAATACCAGGGTGGACGCGAATACCAAAGCAGGCGTGATGAACGTGGCGGACGCGAATACCTCGATACTTACAACCGATGAACACATTTGCCAGACTCCTCTGCGCCACCGTGCTGGTGGTGTCCAACCTGGCCTGGGCCGATCTGACCCGCGACGACGCGGCTGCAGTGGCCCAGCGGGCCAGTGGCGGCCGCGTGCTGTCCGTTGAGAAGCTCGAGTCTTTGGGCCAGCCGGTATGGCGCATCAAGGTGGTCACGCCGGCTGGTGAGGTCCGCGTGATCCAGGTGGATGTCGTCACAGGCCAGACCCGCTAAGGCCAGCCTGCTGCAGCTTCAGCCCAATGCGCTTGTTACTGATCGAGGACGATGCCGCGCTGCGGCTCACCTTGGCCCGCCAGCTGGAGGCCGATGGCTACCGGGTCGACCAGGCCAAGGACGGCGAAGAGGGCCTGTTTCTGGCGAGCGAGTACCCGGTCGATCTTGTCATCGTTGACCTGGGGTTGCCCAAGCTGAACGGGCTGACCATCGTGCAGCGCCTGCGGCAGGAGGGAAGCGGTCTCCCCATTCTGATCCTCACCGCGCGCGGCAGCTGGCAAGACAAAGTGGTGGGCCTGGAAGCCGGGGCAGACGATTACCTCGTCAAGCCCTTCGAATATCCGGAGCTGGCAGCGCGACTCAAGGCCTTGCTGCGGCGCTCGCTGGGGTCCTCCACTGGCGTGCTGGCGCTCGGCCCCCTCAACATCGACCCGTCGGCGCAGGCTGTACGGCTCAGCGGCGCGGTGCTGGAGCTCACGGCGTTCGAGTACCGCCTGCTCGAGTACCTTGTGCGCCAGCGCCCGTCCATCGTCACCAGGCAGGCGCTGTCGGACTACCTGTACCCGCACGGGGAGGACCGCGACAGCAACGTGCTCGAAGTGCTGGTGGGTCGCCTGCGGCGCAAGCTCGACCCCGACGGCAGCGTCGGCCCGATCGAGACCGTGCGGGGGCGGGGCTACCGGTTCACCCTCGAATGAAGGCCGGCTACTCCATCCGTACCCGCCTGCTTCTGGGTGCTGCGGTGGTACTGCTGACATTTATGGCCGGCGCGGGGCTGGCGGTGCAGCGTGCGAATGCCGAAAGCGTGCGGGAGGCCTATTTCGGCAGGTTGCAGAGCACCATCTACCTGCTGCTGGCAGCTGCCGAACTTGATGCTGGCGGTTCGCTGGTGATGCCGCCCGAGTTTGCGGAGCCGCGCCTGTCGCTTCCGGGTTCCGGCCTGTACGCGGGTATCTACAACGTGTTGCGCAGGGATCAGTGGCAGTCGGCATCGACCCTGGGCCTGCAGCCACCGTTCCGGCGCAGCCAGCAACCTGGTCAATGGCGCAACGAGACGGTGGATGAGGTCGGCAAGTCTTTCCTGTCGGTCAGCTATGCCGTCACTTGGAAAGCCTCTGCGCGTGAGGCACCGCTGGTGCTCACGGTGCTGGAAGACCGCGCGGCCTTCGACCGCGAAGTCGGTGCCTTCACCCGCACCCTTTGGCTCTGGCTGGGGGGTGCTGCCGTGCTGCTGTTGCTGGCGCAGCTGTGGCTGCTGCGGTGGGGCCTGGCGCCGCTGCGTCACGTGGCCAGCGAGATACGGCGTATCGAAGATGGCGGGCAATCGCGCATCGAGGGCCGCTACCCTACCGAAATCTCCAGCCTCACGGACAACCTGAACAACCTGATTGAGCAGGAGCGCGAGCGCCAGGCACGACATCGCGACGCGCTGAGCTTTCTCGCCCACAGCCTGAAGACTCCGCTTGCTGTTCTGCGCAGCGCCATGGCCGAGCCGGCGCAACTGCCAGCCATCGTAGCCCAGCAGGTGAGCCGCATGGATGACATCGTGCAGCACCAGCTGGGGCGCGCCATCGCCGGGGGCGCCGCGCGTTTTGCGCCGCCACTTCTGGTGGCGCCAATCCTGGAGCGCATTCGCGACGCGCTAGCCAAGGTGTATGCCGAAAGGGCATTGGACTTCAGCGTCGAGTGCCCAGCCGACCTGACCTGGCGCATCGACGAGGGCGACTTGTTCGAGATGCTTGGGAACCTGCTGGACAACGGGGCCAAGTGGGCGCGCACCCAGGTTCTGGTGCGGATATGGCGTGAGCCGATATCCATGTGCATCCGGATCGAGGACGACGGCCCTGGATTCAACGACACCGAGTCAATCCTGCAGCTCCACGTACGGGGGGACGAGCGTATCCCCGGGCACGGAGTCGGGCTGGCAGTGGTGAGCGACCTGGTGGCCAGCCATCTGGGGGAGCTGAAGCTTTCTAGTAGCCCATTGGGCGGCGGGCGCGTTGACATCGTATTGCCGGTGCCCTGAGGTGCATGCTGCTCAAGGCACGGTAAACATGGACTGCTAGAGATAGCGGAGCGCCGGCCCGTCAGGTGGACCAAGGCCCTGGGTCAAATCTGGGCGCATTGCGTTTTGGGCCAAGCGAGCGCTAGCCTGCTGCCCTAATGTTCAACCGCCGTGTCTCGTGGCATCCTGCTGGTCTGAGTCACGCATCGATCGCGGTATGACCGTCGAGATGAACTGTCGAGGGCTCAAGCCGGCAGTCCGGTCGCACCAATTTTGGCCTTAGCCCGGGCTGCCGTGTGGCACAAGAGCCTTGTCAGCCTTTGATTTCTCGACTGCGCCAAAGCATCTACTTTGGCGCCCTACGAAAAATCACCGCAGTGCTTGTTCTGCCGTCGCAGCAGTGAGGTTGATCTGCGAAAACACGAGTGTGAACTCCGCTCCCTCGCCAGGAGAACCCTTGGCGCCAACAGCGCCGCCGTGACGCTCAACGATCCGGCGCACATTCGCCAAGCCCATCCCTTCGCCAATGAACTCGTCATTGGAATGCAAGCGCCGGAATGGTTTGAACAGTTGGTCAGCCAGCCTCGAATCAAAGCCAGCTCCGTTGTCCGTGAAACGGATCTCGGTTGCGCCAAAGTCAGAAGCTCCGACCTGAACAGCGATGTGAGCGACCTCTTTTCCCGCTGTGTATTTGATGGCGTTGCTGAGCAAGTTAACGAAGGCCTGGAGCAGCAAGCCCTTTTGGCCCAATATGCAAGGCAGCGGACCGGTGTCCCAAACGATGTTGCGGCCCTGCGTGAGGGAGCTAACGGCAGTCAGTGCGTCCCGCAGCACTGTATCGAGCTCGACAGGCACCAACTCCATGGGCTGAACGCCCAGGCGAGCGAAATCCAGCATGTCTTTCACCATGCGAAGCGCCAGATCTCCCGACTCGACGCCCAGTCCTAGCAACTTCGGATCGGGCAACGCTTGGTTGATCGCGTCTTCCCGGGCCATTTCCAGGATCCCGCGCATGTTGACAAGGGGTCCACGCAGGTCGTGCGAAATTCGAGCAGCGAAGGCATCCAGCTCACCGTTCACCGCCACAAGCTGTTCAAACTGCCTCTGAACCTCAGCTTCCAAGCGGCGATTGCTCGCGCGCAATCGCTGCACTTCCAGTGCTCGTTCGATCACCGGGAGAAGCGTGCTGGCGCGAAAGGGTTTTTGTATGCAGTCGATGGCGCCGTTTCGCATGGCCTCCACCACCGAGGGAACGCTTGCATTTCCTGTCATCAGCACCACAACCAAGTCAGGGGCTACGTTTTGGAGAAGACGGGTGAGTTCTATGCCGTCCATCTCCGGCATTTGAAGGTCTGTCAGGACGAGATGGAAGGTGGTGGATGATGCCCGTTGCAACGCGACTGCCGGGCTGTCGCAGGCCTCGACCTCGTATCCCTCATCACTCAACGTATCCAGCAATGCATCGCGCTGCGCAGGATCGTCGTCGACGACCAGCAGCCTGGCGCCTGATGGGGTCAACGGTGCGTTCCTGGAGAGCATGACGAAGCTTCGGCCTCGGGTAATGAGTTGGCTACAGATTAAAACGCGACAAGGAACAAGGTGACGCGATGAAACGTTATCACCCAAATGCGATTAGGCGCAAAAAGGGCGTCGTGTTTTTCCGTCTTAGCGTGAACTGTGCCCACCTCTCTCTACAAACAGTCGTCGCTCGCACGATGTTGGTGATGAAATCAAGCAGTTCAGGCCTCGAACAATCCGAAACTTTGATTCGTTCGTCTGACGGTAGATGCAAACTCGACACCCATAGTCCGTGGACAAACCACACCCAGACACCAACATGCCTATTCGCTCAACTTCAATGGAGAAACCCGGGATTCGCAGCTTAGTCGCGGCGCTGCTGATGATAGCAGCGCTGCCTGGCATGGTGATGGTCATCTATGGCTACATGGGCGTTCAAGACGACGCGGTTGCCCGAGCGCGCGAGGAAGTCCGATCGGCGGCCGAGATGGCGGCAGCTACCGAGGAGCAGATGGTCGAAGGTGTGAGACAGACGCTGGCCACCGTTGCAAGCGGTCCCTCGGTCAGGCGCAACGACCTCCTCGATCTGTGCAACGAATACGTGACCAACATTTCTCGGACTTTTCCGAACTATGGGTCGATCAGCGTCTTTACCCTGCAAGGGCGCCCGAGATGCCTGAGTGATGCCAGTACCACAGCGGTCGCGGTGAGCGAGCGCTCCGCCTTTGAGCGTGCTGTTGCAAGTCAGCAGTTCGCCATGGACGACTACTCCATGGATGCGTCTACGGGTGGTGATGAGATCGGATTTGCCTTACCCGTCTACGACTATTCGGAAACGATGACAGGTGTGGCCTACGCAACATTGGATCTTGCGCTCCTCTCTGCTCGGCTGGATTCGCTCTCGGTGTCCAACCCGGTCACCGTCATGATTGCCGACAGTAAAGGTACCGTTCTCGCCACCAACCAGCGGGGCGTGCAAGCCATTGGTGCTGCCATTTCGAACCCAGCACTGTTGCAGCGCATCACGAGATCAGCGCCAGTAGGCCGAGTGATTCCAGCCGACATCAAGGCAGACTGGTTGCACGAAGTGGTGCGGGTTGGAGAGGTGAACTCCCAGCCCATTTATGCCATTGCCAGTGCCAAGCGCAGTGACATCCTTGCCGGGCCCCTTGAACGCCTGAGGCATCAACTGATCATCCTCGCGCTGAGCTTCGCGGTTGGTATCTTTTTGGCCCTGCGACTGGCTGAACGGCAGTTCATCAAGCCGATCGGTAGGTTGCTCATGCGGATGGAAGCCGCAGCGAAGCAGAAAGCCACGCCACCTTCTGGCGACCTAGGTGCAGATGCGCCCAGCCGTGAGTTCTCTGGTTTGGAGAAGACTTTCACGAACATGCTGCAGGAGTTGAACAAAAAGGATGCCCAGCTGAACAAAGCGCAGGAAATCACCCGCGTCGGGTTCTTCCAGTTCGACCTTGAGAAGCAGGTCTACACAGCGTCCGCTTCGGTCCGCGACATCTTGGGACTTAGAAAAGAGAACGTTGAGTCACCGACTGAGGGGTCATTAACTCCTGCACAGTATCAGTCGATGATCCACCCAGAAGACAGAGAAAGAGTTCGTCATCACAGGATGATGTTGTATCAAGGCAAAAAACCTGAGCACATCCAATACCGCATCATTCGTCCCGATGGAAAAACCCGTTGGCTCGATGCCTTCGGCTTTGTAGAACACGACTCGCGGGGAAAGCCGATCCTCTACGCTGGTGCCTTGCAAGATGTGTCAGAGCAATACCGCCTGCGCAGGCTCTACCAGGTCCAGAGCAAAATCAATGAAGCGATTCTGTCGGCTCGCACGATCCAAGACTTGTTCGAGAGGGTTTGCGGCATCTGTGTGACCCACGCTGAAATGCGGATGGCGTGTATTGCTGCGGTTGACCCGCAGAAGAATGCCCTCAAGGTGGAAGCGAGCGTGGGACACGATGAGGGCTATACGGACATTCTGCGCACTGAGTCTCTTGATGTGGGGACACTCGACCTACCAATTTCGACCGCTTTGCGCACAGCCAAATTGGCAGTGTCCAACAATCTCGCCACAACGCTGAAAGCATTCCCTTGGGCACCTGAGGCTGCTCGGCGCGGGTACCGTTCTGTCGCAGCAGTGCCGTTCCTGGCCGCAGGACAAGGTCTCAAGGCCTTGGTTCTCATGGCATCCGAGACCGAGTACTTCCAGGCGGCTGAATGTCGTCAGCTCGAAGCCATCGGGGAGAGTCTCGCGGCTGCGATGAACCACCTGAACGAAGAGGCACGCAGGCGCGAGCGAGAAGAGCGTCTGAAGCTGCTGGAGACCTGCATCGCCAGGCTTAACGACATTGTCCTGATCACCGAAGCGGAGCCTTTTGGCGAACCTGGCCCCAGGATCCTGTTCGTCAATGACGCTTACGAGCGGCTGACGGGCTACGCCAAGGATGAAGTGATCGGGAAGACTCCGCGCATCTTGCAAGGGCCCAAAACTGACCGCCAAGTGCTGGACCGCATTCGTCATCATCTCGAACGTTGGGAGCCTGTGCGCGAGGAGATCATCAATTACACCAAGGATGGTCAGGAGATCTGGCTGGAGTTGAACATCGTCCCGGTGTCCGATGAAACCGGTCGGTACACCCACTGGGTGGCCGTTGAGCGCGACATCACGCAGCGCATCGAGCTGGAGCAGCAGAGAGCGCAGGCACTCATCGAGCTCAAGACCGCGCAAGACCGGCTGCTGCGAGCGCAGACGTTGTCCCGGACGGGTCATTGGGAGCGCTTTGCAAATGGCGCACCTGCCATTTGGTCTGCCAGTCTTTTTGAAATGACTGGCAACGACCCAGAGAGGGGCGTACCAAGTCTTGAGGCCTGCATGTCGAAAGTGCATCCGGATGACTTTGAAACTTACCAAGCCATCATGAACGATGGTTTCACCCAGGGGAAGATGCAGCGTTGGACCTATCGGTGCGTTTTTCCGAATGGTCGTGTGAGCTGGCTGGAGGAGACCATTGACGAGCCCAATCGGGATGAATCAGGGGCAGTCGTGTCGATCAGTGGCACCGTGCAAGATGTGACTGAGCGCCTTGAGGGTGAGCAAAAGCTCAAAATGCAGCTCGCACGCACGGTGCTGCTCAACAAGATCGCACGTGCCACCGACGAACGGCTTAAGCTGGGCCGGATCTTCGAGGTGGTGTGCGAGAACCTGGAAGCTGAGTTCGCCGTGGGGATGAGCGCTGCCCTGATTTTCGACAACGATGCAGACGCGTTCGAGGTGGTACGAATGGGATCTCGTGGAGCCCAACTATGCGAGTCTTGCGGTTTGAACGAGGGGGTTTTGCTGTCGGTTGGAAGCGATGCGTTGGACCGATCGCATGTTGGTGAGTTTGTGTATGAACCTGACACCCGGGGGATGCCGTGTGACTTTCCCAAGAAGCTCGCGCAGGCCGGGCTCGGCTCTGTCGTCTTTGCGCCGATGCGTGCGCAGGGGCGAGTTTTCGGCGTTTTGGTGGCGGCCAGGTCTCTGCCGAATGCATTCAACAGCGAGGAATGCGACTTCTTGCTGAAAATCGCAGAGCATGTTGCATTGGCAGCGAGCCACGCACGTCTGTACCAGGACCTTCAGCTCGCGTACGAAGAGTTGCAGGACGCGCAGGAGGTATCCCTGCAGCAGGAGCGCCTGCGCGTACTCGGCCAGATGGCCAGTGGCATTGCCCACGACATCAACAACGCCATCACACCCATGGCGCTTTACACCGAGTCCTTGTTGAACAAAGAAACAGGTCTGAGCGAGCGTGGCAGAAGACAACTCTCTACTATCCAGCTTGCCGTGGATGACGTGGCTGAGACGGTAGCGCGCATGCGGGAGTTCTATCGGCCGGCGGACGGATTCACGAAGCGAAACAATGTGGACCTCAACCGCCTTGTCACACAGGTTGTGGAACTCACCCGCGCACGGTGGCGAGACATCCCTCAGCAGACGGGGGTGTCTATTGATCTGGCGCTCAACCTCTCTCCTTCCTTGCCGCAGGTCTGCGTCATAGAAGCGGAGGTCAGAGATGCCTTGACCAACCTGGTGCTCAACGCGGTGGACGCAATGCCCGAAGGGGGAGAGCTGAGCGTGACGACATCGCAAACAGTCGATGGAAGCGATCAGCCGTGCGTCCTTCTGGAGATCTCCGACACTGGCATCGGCATGGACGAGCAGACGCGTCTGCGGTGCATGGAGCCCTTCTTCACCACCAAAGGCGAACGAGGCTCTGGGCTTGGGCTGGCCATGGTGTACGGCACCCTGCAGCGCCATGAGGCTGAAATATCGCTCACGAGCGAGCCCGGGGAAGGCACGACGTTTGGCATCCGTTTCCTCGCACAGGCGCCATCGGTAACGGGGGGAGGCGATCAGGCAATAGAGGGACCTACAGGACAGCGCAAGAGCCTGAAGATATTGTTGATTGATGATGAGGTGACGCTTCTCAGCGCCTTGAGCGAGATGCTCGAAGGCGAAGGCCATCTGGTGACCTCCGCCGGCGGCGGCCAAGAGGGATTGAGTTTGTTCAAGGCGAGTTTGGAAGCGGGTGGGTACGACGTGGTCATCACAGATCTCGGCATGCCCCGGGTTGATGGGAATGCGGTGGCCACGGGGGTGAAGGGCATGTCGCCCAACACACCCGTGATCATGTTGACTGGCTGGGGGCAACGCATGCTGGAAGACGGCGTCTTGCCTGCCGGCGTTGACCACTTGCTTGGCAAGCCTGCGCGCATGGCTTCATTGCGTGACGCTCTGGGAAGTTGCATGACGGGTGGATCCCAGAAAGGCATGGGTTGAACCACCAACTGCCTTGTTGATCAGACTCGAACAATGGTCATCAATCCCAGTCCAACGTGGGCTGTGGCTGCTCACATTTGAAGGTGTTTTTTTACTGCAAAACCATGAAATTTCCAGTCCCTGAGAACGAAGAAAAAAGAGTTCAGACGCTGCACGATCTACAGGTGCTGGATTCCCTGCCTAGCCCGGTGTTTGACAGCATCACCGAGCTGGCCGCGAGCATCTGCGGGACAGAGATTGCCTTGATTTCTCTGGTGGACGCAGACCGGCAATGGTTCAAGTCCCGCCGGGGATTTGAGCCGAGCGAGACAGGCCGTGACGAGGCCTTTTGTTCGCACACCATCATGGACACAAAGTCTGTGTTGGTAGTCAATGACGCAGCCCGGGACCCGCGCTTCGCCCAACTTCCCTTGGTGAGCAGCGGAAGCGTGCGCTTTTACGCGGGCGCACCCATCACCACCGCCAGCGGTCAAGCTCTAGGCGCTGTGTGTGTGCTGGGCCAAGAGAAGATGTTCTTGTCTGAGGTCCAGACGCGCCAATTGCAGCATCTTGCAAAACTCACGATGGACCTGATCGAACACGAGGCGCTGCGCAGGCGCGAGGCGCGCAGGATCCTGGACTTGGTTCGCAAGAACGAGCGGATCATCCGAAACGTGCTGGATGAGGGTCGAGAAATGGCCGCATTCATCGACACGCAGCACCGCTACCTCTATGTCAACCCAGCTTTTGAACGGTATTGGATTCAGTCGCAGGAGGCTCTTTTGGGCACTTCTGTGCAGGATCTGGTGGGGGAAAGGCTGTACCGCGAGGTGTGCCAAGTCGGTATCAACCAGGCACTCAGCGGTCACGAGTCGATACTGACTTTTGAGTTGAGATTTCCGGGCACAGGCCTGCGCCGCATGGAGTTGCACCACATACCTGCCCTCAACGATGAGGGGCGCGTGCATGGGGTGGTTGAGCGACATCGCGATGTGACGGAACTTGCCAAGCAGGCCGATTTGCTGCGCGGCCATGCCGCTGAACTGGAGGTCCGGCGGGTCGCGCAGGACCGCTACCTCCACGCCATCTCGCACGAGCTGAAGCAACCGGTGAATGCGATCAACAATGCCACGCCTGTGCTGGTGGCCAAGTTGAATGGCACGCTACCTGAGTTGGAGCGGAAATGCCTGACCTACATCGAGCGCGGTGGCCGCCGCCTAGCCCGCTTGCTGGAGGACATGCGCCTATTCGGAGAACTGGACGGTCGCACACTGGCGGTGGCTCCTCACAATGTCCGCGCATTGCTGGAAGAGAGTTTGATGCATCTGCGTGATGATGTGGAGCAGCGTCGGGCGACGGTGGATCTTCAGGTCGATGGTGATCTGTCGGTGGATGCGCCGGTGTTTGAGCTGGCCGTTCGCTGCCTACTTGAATACTCCTTGTGGTCCTCAGCCAAAACGCCCGCGCATATCGTCGTGCGGCTGGTGAAGGAAACAGGCGAATCACGGCTGGAGGTCATCGACGTCAGCGCAGCGAACCCTCTTCCAGTTATCAGGTCTGGACGTGTAGATCAACAACCCATCGCCCTGCCTGCATCCACGCTGTCGGTCGCGCGGCAGGTCGCAGTTCTGCACGGGGGCGCGCTGCTGGATGAGCCCACTGAAGAGGGATGGCGCTGCCTGGCGTTGGTCGTACCGCGGGAGGTCACCCATGCGGTTTGAACGCGTTGTCTTGATTGACGACAACGAAACTGACAACTTCTTCCACCGTCTTGCACTTGCGAAGGCTGGATTCAAGGGTGAGGTGCAAGCGTTCGAGCGCCCCGAGGAGGGCCTTGCTTTCTTGTTGAAGGACCAGATTCAAGTGCCCACCTGCGTGTTTCTGGACATCAACATGCCGGCACTCACCGGGTTTGATGTTGCTCAAGCACTCACGGATGGATTGCACCCGCTGACGGAGTTCAGATTGTTCATGCTGACGTCTTCTAACTGGACTGATGATCGCCGTCGAGCAGAGGCAATCCCGTTGATTCAGGGGTTCATGGTCAAACCCTTGACCGCGGCAAACGCGGCTGAATTGTTTGCTGCGTGATGAGAAAAGATGAGGGCTCAGACCGTGAACGTGTTAACGAGGGCGATTGCTTGAGCCGTTTTTGATAGAAATGCGGCTTGCCTGTGCCAAGTGGGGAGATTGCTGACTCATGATCGAAAGAAAGGAATTACTCCCATATCGGAATCGAGTCTCAAAAAATTAGGCAAACAAGTAGGCCAGGGGAACCAACTCTGAACCGGGCCGGTCCAAAGCCGTGGAACCGACTGCGCCCGAGCAACTACTTTTGCACCATTCGTATAGTGCCAATTATCGGAGCCACAGCGGTCGGACAAGAATTGGGTCGCCGAATGCTCGATGATTAACGACACCTTCTTTCGTGTCCTGGGCCTCGGACGACTCAGTCCAGTCTTGAGCCGTCATGGGAAGTTCGCTATGCGCGTTGCAACTGTTGCTGTGGGTGGTGTGTAGGCCTGGACTCACAGAGCCGGCCTCCTCGCAGTCATCCACCTGAACTTGTGGTTTTGTTGCCAACGTGCGGTGTCGAGGGTGGTGCGGGCGTTCGCGGCGACTGTCCTCGATGTCGTCGCGAATCGCGGTGGGATGCGGCAAGAGGTCTCGAATCGCAGGATCCGTAGGTTTACGGCCTCCATGCCGTCTCAAGTTGCGGTCGAGTCTGCCGAGATGCATATGAAGCAGATTGCTCTGCTTGACCGGCCCATATTGGCCTTGAATTTCTTACCCATCCACAAGGACGTACGAAGTGACCACGACCCAGCAACCCACCACCATGAACACCGTCTCCTTCGGCAAGACCGATGTCGAGAACGTTCTTTCCAAAATGAACGACGCGCAGTTCAACAAGCTGGCATTTGGCGCTGTAGAGCTCGACGCCGGGGGCAGCATCATCAAGTACAACGCGGTCGAAGGCGCCATAACGGGCCGAGACCCAAAGGCTGTGATCGGCAAGAATTTTTTCACTGACGTGGCCCCTTGCACTAATCGGCCTGAGTTCAAGGGCGTCTTCGACGCTGGTGTTCGCAACAAGGACCTGAATACGATGTTCGAGTACATCTTCGACAACCAGATGAAGCCTACAAAGGTCAAGATTCACATGAAACGAGCGATCTCCGGCGACACCTACTGGATCTTCGTCAAGCGAGTCTGAAAATGTTGGATGCGAAGTCCGTTGAGAAGGCGCCCGCCTGGCACCACAGGCCAGGCGTTTTGGCACGCTTCATCACCGACCTGATCGCTGACGAAATGAGCCATCTGCGGCCGGGTGGAGCACCCCTCCCACCCCAACCGTGGCCACTGGACCTGGCCATGAACGAACAGGGCCTGGGCCTGGATTCGCTGGAGTTGCTCAGCGTGGCTTCAGCGCTCAACGAGGCTTTGCACCTGCACGAAAGCGGAATTGAAGACCTGCTGCTGGCGCGTCACTTGTTCGGAGAATGGATTGAGATCGCTGCGGATGGCCTCGCCGCTTTCGACGCAGAACTCACCTTTCGCACTTCGGGCAGCAGTGGCAGCGCCAAGTCCTGTGTCCATGCGCTGGCCAACTTGCAGCAGGAGGTCGATCACCTGGCAACTTTGACAGCCGGGGCTCAGCGCGTCCTCACAGCCGTGCCTGCGCACCACATCTACGGTTTTTTGTTCACGGTTCTGTTGCCAGAGCGTCTGGGGTGCGAAGCCGTGGTCGACGTCCGTCGCCACACTCCTCAGGCACTGGCCCAGCTGCTCCGTCAGGGTGACTTGCTGATCAGCCATCCCGCCCATTGGGCGCTGATGGCGCGCCATGCTGGTCAGTTCCCCCCCGGCGTGCACGGCATCACATCAACTGCGCCGTGCCCCGACGCGGTGGCACGGAACCTGGCCGTGATCGGACTGGATCGCCTGACCCAGATTTATGGCAGTTCGGAGACCGCTGGGATCGGCACACGGAATGCCCCTAACGACCCCTACCAGCTGATGCCTTTCTGGTCGCGCGACACCGGCGATAGCGCGCTCCTACTGCGCACGACTCCCGAGGGGACGGTCTTTCCGCATGCGATCCAGGATCGTCTTGAATGGCCTTCTGCGAGCAAATTCCAGGTCCGTGGCCGCCTTGACGAAGCCGTTCAGGTGGGAGGCACCAATGTGTTCCCAGCACACATCCGGGAGGTGCTTCTCGGTCACCCTCAGGTGGCGGATGCGGCCGTTCGGCTCATGGAGCCTGAGGAAGGCACCCGACTGAAGGCATTCATCGTCCCCGTGCTCGGAGCCGACCGGGACAAGCTGCTGGCAGAACTCTGGACCTGGACTGAGGCTCGCCTTGGAGCTACTTCTCGGCCCAAGGCCTTCACACTGGGCGATAGCGTCCCGCGCAACGCAATGGGTAAGCTGGCGGCCTGGCAGCTTGGTGTTCAGGGCGCAGAGCTCGTCCAGTGAGGCATTGACCCGGAATGACCGAGATCGGCGGCAAAGGTGTCCTTCGAGCGCGGGCCGTTGAAGGCACGGTGATGGACTCTGCGGGCATTCGGGATGTTGGGGCATGGATGACTCAGCTCAGTCTTAACCCGCCATGTAGAAATATGGCTCTTTGGGTGCCGTTTGGATTCTTCGAGGAAGGACTGCTTCCTTGACATTCAAGCTTTGGCAGTGTTCTTCGATTCAAGCCGCTGTCCAAGAGCTTGTGAAAGGGCGGTCGCCTCAACCGTCAACATGGCCGCAAAAGTCTGGACGCGCTGACCATCTACGCGAACTCCTGGTCCAAATACAGCCAGAGAGCCCGCGACTTTGCCATCGCCCATGAAGAAGGGCACGGCAACGGCGACTGCTCCTTTGATCAGTTCGTCGCGACTGATTTCATACCCTTGCTCCCGAATCCTTTTCAGACGATCGAGGTACTCCAATACATCTGTTGGCTTTGCGTTGTCGCGATTGATGTAGGTTTCTGGTGAGGGGACATGAGCAAGGATCACGCGACCGCTGGCGCCCAACGTAACGTCCTCGCGGTACCCCACGCCGCGTTTGAAGCTCAAGGGTTGTCCGCTGGCGAGTTCGGCAACACAGATTCGACTGTTGCCCTGATGGACCAGAAGAGAGACGGTCTCTCCTGTCTGATCCCAGAGTCTGCGCATCATCGGCTGGGCAATCGTTGCGATGTCCAGACTGGCGCTCCAAACGTGAGCCAAGTGAGCCACTGATGGGCCGAGTTCGAACCTCTGCGGATCTCCAGATGACACGATGAATCCGCTGTTCTCCAGCGTGTGCAGGAGTCGGTAGAGCGTGGGGCGGCTGAGACCCACGCGTTTGGTGAGTTCCCCGGCAGTGAGTCGATGGTCGTCTGCGGTAAAGGCCATCAAGATCTGTAGTGCCCTGTCCACTGCTCGGACACCTTCACCCGGTTTTTCTGGTGGTTCCACTTCCGTTCGCCCGTTCATTGCTGTTGGGGGATGTTACGCGTCCGCCTGTCCGCCTGTCGGACTGATCTCTCACCTCTTGACGCAGATCAATGATGTCCATACCATGGACTACATGTCCACCAGATGGACATAAGCAAACATCGAGAGACTTTGGAGATTCACGTGAACAAAGAAATGTCGGAAACACTTACCCGGGTCGGACCTGAGACCCGCATGGGCAATCTGTTGCGGCGGTACTGGGTCCCCGCGCTGATGTCGAGCGAGATTGCGGAGCCGGATGGCCCTCAGGTGCGAGTACAACTGTTGGGCGAAAAGTTGCTGGCTTTTCGAAACTCGGATGGCCAGGCAAGCCTGATCAGTGAGTTCTGTTCACATCGCGGGGTGTCGCTCTTCTTCGGACGCAATGAGGAAAATGGCATTCGCTGCGCGTACCACGGTCTCAAGTTCAATAGCGCAGGCCAATGTGTGGATGTTCCCTCTGCGCCGCAAGCTTGTGCGCGCATGCATATCAAGGGGTACCCCTGCATCGAGCGCGGCGGAATCGTCTGGACCTACATGGGCCCTGCCGATCAGCAGCCAGAACTGCCTGAACTGGAGTGGTGCACTCTTCCAGCCGAACACGTATATGTATCGAAACGGGTGCAGTACTCAAGCTACCTGCAGGCCATGGAGGGTGGGATCGATACCGCCCACGTCTCATACGTTCACCGCTACGAGGTTGACTCGGACCCGATGCACAAGGGCGTCAAGGCGCTCGACTACATCAAAGCCGATGGCAATGTGGTGTTCGAGATCGAGAAGACACCTTTTGGGTTGAGCTTGTTTGGCCGCCGCAATGGAGAACCTGACTCCTACTATTGGCGCGTCACCCAATGGTTGTTCCCTTGGTTCACGCTGATTGCACCATTTGGTGACCACGCCTTGGGCGGGCACATCTGGGTGCCGATCGACGATCACAGCTGCTGGGCCTGGAGCATCAACTGGCAACCAAATCGACCGTTGAGCCAGGAAGAGCTGGATGCAATGAAGGCCGGCATGGGTATCCACGTCGAATACGAAGCCCCTGGCAGTTTCGTCCCTGCGGCCAATCGGGAGAACGGGTACCAGATGGACCGTCTGGCCCAAAAAGAGCACCGAGCCTACAGCGGAGTTTTTGGCTTCTCTGCACAGGACTACTCTCTGCAAGAAAGCATGGGCTCTATTCAGAACCACGACGCTGAACGGCTACTGCCCACTGACAAGGCCATCGTAATGGCGCGTCGCATGTTGCACGAGGCCGCCTTGGGACTGGAAGAGGGGCTCATGCCGCCAGCGCTGGATTCGAGTCAACAACGAGTGCGTCCGGCAGGTGTGCTTCTGCCCAAAGAGCAGAGCCCAGTTGAGTGGGCCAGGGAGCACCTCGCCGACAGTACAGAGAAGCCTGTCTTCAGCCTCTGAAATCGTTCACTTTTCCACCACAAAGAAGGAGACAACATGAAAGCATCCAGGTCAATCATCGCCACCGCCGTACTGACGGCGTTTACGGCATCCACCGCATGGTCACAAGCCACTTCCGACTGGCGCCCCACCAAGACTGTTCGGATCGTGGTTCCGATCGTGGGAAGCACGAACGACGTGCTGGCTCGCCTCTTGGCGCCCAAGCTTCAGGAGGCGCTCGGGCAGCCCTTTGTGGTCGAGAACAAAGGCGGGGCTGGCGGGAACATCGGTGCGCTGGACGTGGTGAAGTCCGCGCCTGATGGACACACGCTCTTGGTGGGGTACAACGGACCGCTGGCGATCAATGTGACCCTGTTCGACAACATGCCATATGACCCCGTAAAGGACTTGGCACCCATCACCCTTGCAGTGAAGGCACCCCAATACCTGGTGGTGAATCCCGCCACAGGGATCACCAGTGTTCAGGACTTCATCGCCAAGGCCAAGGCCAATCCAACCAAGTATTCCTATGGGTCGGTGTCACTGGGCAGTGCATCGCATCTGACTATGGAAATGATGAAGTCGGAAGCGGGCTTCCGGATGACCCACATCCCCTACCGCGGTGCAGGGCCGGCCGTTGCTGACCTCCTTGCTGGGAACGTTCAAGCAGGCTTCTTTGTACCGGGCAACGTGCAAGGGTTCGTCAAGGAGGGGAAGTTGAAGCTGCTGGCTACCTCGGGTACCAAGCGCTTCGACAGTACCCCGGACATTCCCACGCTCAATGAATCGGGATTGAAGGACTTCGAGGCGACATCCTGGATCGGATTTCTTGCCCCGGCAGGCACGCCGCCCAACATCATTGCCCGATACAACCAAGAGATGGTGAGAATCATCAACTCTCCGGAAATCAAAGCTCGCCTGAAAGACATGGAGTTTGAAATCGTCGCAAGCTCACCGCAGGAATTCAGCAACTGGATTTCCACGGAAATCGTGCGCTGGGGCAAGGTCATCAAGGACACCGGCGCCAAGGTGAACTGAGTGATGAGCAACAGTTACCGCTTGGCGAACAAGGTCGCGCTGATTACCGGTGCGGGCGCCGGCATCGGCGCTGCAGTGTCAACCTTGTTCGCTCGCGAAGGCGCTGCCATCCTGATGGTGGATGCCGATGCGCAGGCACTCGAGCGAACGAAGGCCGCCATTCTGAATGCTCAGCCTGATGCGAGGGTGTTCGGCATGCTCGCTGATGTGACCAATGAGGAGGCGGCGATGGCCAGCGCCAGGCACTGTGTTGACGCGTGGGGTTCGCTGGATGTTCTCGTCAACAACGCAGCGATGCGCAACTATTCGGCAGCGGGCGATGCGACACCGGGTGAATGGCAGGCGATGGTGGGCGTCAACCTGGTTGGAATGTCCAATTACTGCAAAGCTGCTCTCCCGGCGTTGCGTGCATCGGGTGCGGGGAGCATCGTCAATGTGTCGTCTTGTTATGCGGTCACAGGACGCCGTGGAATGGGTCTCTACGATGCCACCAAAGCCGCCCAGCTTGCGTACACACGCACGCTCGCCTTTGAAGAGGCGCCACATTCGGTAAGAGCGAACGCAGTCTGTCCAGGATCCACGCTGACCGACTTTCACGTGGGTCGCGCTCAGGGTGCGGGAAAGAACGTGGAGCAACTCAAGTCTGAACGCAAGGACACGTCCTTGATTGGGCGGTGGGCAGACCCCATCGAAATTGCACGGCCCATCCTCTGGCTGGCTTCCAGTGAAGCCTCCTTCATCACCGGCACAACGCTGATGGTGGACGGCGGGCTGCACATCATGTAATCCCCGCTATCGCTCATCAGCGTCCGGGTTGAATTCGTCTTTTCATGTCTACATCCACGCTTTCTGCACGAGTTCACACCCTGCGCTATGAGGCACCGGACACCATCAGCGTTGAACTGAAGCCAGCGGAAGAGGGCGTGCGGTTTCCGTCGCATGAGCCTGGCTCACACATTGATCTCCACTTGGGCAACGGTCTCGTCCGGAACTATTCCGTGCTCAACCCATGCTCAGATTCGGGCCGCTATGTTGTGGGCGTATTGAAGGATCGCAAAAGCCGCGGTGGTTCCAAGTTTGTGCATGAGAACCTCCGTGTTGGCCAAATGCTCAAGATCTCAGAGCCACGCAACAATTTTGCTCTGGACGAAGCCGCGCTGCATTCGGTGTTTCTGGCAGGAGGAATTGGCATCACCCCCATGCTTTGCATGTTGGACCGACTGCTCGAATTGGGGCGAACAGCGGACTTGATCTATTGCTCAAGGTCGCGACAGGACACAGCATTCCTGCAGAAACTGGAGACCATGACCGCGCGTGGGTTGAACATCACCTACCACTTCGATAACGAAGAAGGCAGACCACCCGATCTGAAGACGCTGCTTTCAGCACATTCACCTGCAGCGCACTTCTACGCTTGTGGTCCAGCGCCCATGCTTGATGCATTCCAAAGGGAGTGTTCAAACTTGAACTTGCACCAAGTGCATCTCGAAAGATTCACTGCGCCTCAAGCTCCGCAGCCGGCTGCGTCCGATTTCACGGTGGAGTTGCGGCGCAGTGCGAAAGTCATCCAAGTCAGCGCCGGACAGTCGATCTTGGATGCCATGTTGGACAACGGTTTGTTGCCCGACCACAGTTGTCGCGAAGGACTTTGTGGTGCATGCGAGACCAAAGTTTTGGACGGTCAGGTAGACCACCGGGACAGCATCCTCACCGCCGAAGAGCGTAGGGCAAATAAGTCGATGATGATCTGTGTATCGCGGTGCAGCTCTCAGTGCCTTGTTCTGGATGCGTAACTTCTAATAGAGCGTCGGTTGCCTTGAATGATGGCCGAACGGTGTCTCCCGGCCCGTCGGTGCGCTTCAGGTTGGCAGTTCCAAGCCACCGTGAACTCAACCTGCCTTTTGTATGCTGGCTTCGGCCAAAGCTTTTGGAGTACCCGGTTTCGGAGGTGCAGCGGTCGTTCGTGCCCCAGTTGCTGAACGCCCTGTCTAGCCGCTAAGAGTAATCAGGTATGAGACTTCGAGTGACTCAGTTCAGTCTGAAGCAGACGAAAGCTCCCCGACGACAGCGAGACAGTTCTGGAGGTTTCGCCGAATTCCTAAATGCTGGCGTTGGGTGTACCTTCTCGCTTTATGGACCTCAACGAAGTCGACCCACGCGAACTACAGCGAGCAGTCAGGTTTGCGCTTGACCTCGTGGCGGCACACCGCATCGCCAAGGGGTTGGTAATCGATCAGGAACGCGTGACCGCATTGCGCGAGTCTCTCGAAGAACGACTTGTCGCGGCGTTTAGCGAGATCGACATCGGCGCCATGCCTTCGTCATGGTCGTGGCAGAAAGCAGCGGAAACACTTTCTATCGAAATCGCGCTCCAACTCATCCGCGAGCAAAAACACGAACCTCCCGATCGATCTTTTCAGCGTAAGTGAGGTACCGCTCCTACAGCGCCCTCACGTCCTGACCACCGGCATGTCCTCCCACCGCCTCGTGTACGAGGGTGTGCGCAACTCCTGCCTCATGTTCCAGTTGCGAGGTGAAGCGCCGATGACTGGCGCTTGTCAGCCGCGCAACGTACGGCAGCGTGGAGGCTGAAACCGTCGATATCGGCGCACGGCGAATGTTTGAAAGTCGCCTGGCTGGGCATCTCGCACTCCGCATAGCCGTGCAATCGTTGGCTAGACGACTGGTCTAATACAATCCTCGTTTTGTCCCTCACTGCATCAGTTCATGAACCAAACCACTTCGACCCCGGCCCCCAGCGCCCTGTTCTCTCCCTCCGTCCTCGGTAGCGTCTCGTTGAGCAACCGCATCGTGATGGCGCCGCTGACGCGCAGCCGCGCTGCTGCGGGCAATGTTCCTCACGCCTTGAATGCGCGCTACTACGCGCAGCGCGCCAGTGCCGGCCTGATCATTTCCGAGGCCACGCAGATCACGCCGCAAGGCCAGGGGTATCCCAAGACACCGGGCATCCACAGCCCTGAACAGGTGGCTGGCTGGCAGGGCGTGACGCAGGCCGTGCATGCCCACGGTGGCAAGATCTTCCTGCAGCTGTGGCACGTCGGGCGCGTCTCCCACCCGCTGACACAGGCCGACGGCGGCCTCCCAGTGGCGCCCTCGGCTATCCGTCCGGCCGGCGAGATCTACACCGAACAGGGCATGAAGCCCTTCGAGACGCCGCGCGCCCTCGAGACCGAAGAGATCCCGGCGCTGATTGAAGACTTCCGCCGTGCCGCCGTCCAGGCCAAAGAGGCTGGTTTCGACGGGGTCGAGATCCATGCCGCCAACGGCTACCTGATCGACCAGTTCCTGCGTGACGGCACGAACCATCGCACGGACGGCTACGGCGGCTCGGTGGCCAACCGAGCCCGCCTGCTGCGCGAGGTCACGGAGGCGGTGCTGACAGTGTGGGAAGCGGGTCGCGTCGGCGTCCGTCTGTCGCCGGTGAACGCGTTCAATGACATCGCCGACTCAACGCCGCAAGCGACGTTCGAAGCCGTCACCGAACAGCTCAACGCCTATGGATTGGCCTACCTTCACGTGGTGGAAGACGTCAGTAGCGGCTTCGACTTCCAGAAGCTGCGGCAGATCTTCAACGGCGCCTACATGGCCAATGGCGACTACGACCGCGCCCGGGCGACGGCGGCGATCGCGCAAGAGCAGGCCGACTTCGTTGCTTTCGGCAAGCTGTTCATCGCCAATCCGGACCTGCCCGAGCGGCTGCGTCGTGACGGCCCGTACAACACGCCCAGGCCCGAATCCTTTTACGCCGGTGGCCCCGAAGGCTACGACGACTACCCAGCACTCGAAACGGCCGTCGCCTGACGCACCGCTCGCATACTCCTGCGGCCATGAACGCAAATCCGGTCGTCGATACGCGCCAGCAGATACTGGACACCGCGCGGGCGATCATCGTCAGCAAGGGTTTCGCCGCGGTGGGCCTGAGCGAGATCTTGGCTGCGGCGGGGGTGCCCAAAGGCTCGTTCTATCACTGGTTCCGCTCCAAGGACCAATTCGGCGAGGCCTTGCTCGAGCGGCACTTCGAGGGGTACTTGGAGCAGACGGATGCCCTGCTGGCGGCGCCAGGGCAAAACGCTGCGGCGCGGCTGCTCGCTTTCTTCGGCCGGTGGCATGCGCTGCAATCGGGTGATGACCTGACCGAGCGCTGCCTGGTGGTCAAGCTGAGCGCCGAGGTCTGTGACTTGTCGGAGTCGATGCGAGCGACACTGGAACACGGCACGACCCAAGTGCTGGCCCGGCTGGAAGGCTGCCTGAGGCAAGGCATCTCAGACGGCGAGCTGACCCGCTGCCCCGACCCGGCCGAGGTGGCGGAACAGCTCTACCAGCAGTGGCTGGGCGCCACCTTGCTGGCCCGCGTGCAGCGCAGCTCCGGGCCGCTCGACCGAGCGCTGGCACAGACACGTCTCTGGTTAGCGCATCAGGTCGGGCCGGCCTGATCGCAAACACCCTCACTGCTCGAAGCGCGTGACCGCCGAAGGGTAAGAAGTTCATACACGCTCTTTCTCACAGCTGGCCTGAGCTGGCTGCTGTCCGGTGGAGTTGGCTACGACCTGCGCAGCCCTCATGGCGCAGGGGAAGCGATCGCGTCGTGTGCGTGGCCCAGGAGCGAGCCCTTATCGCTCGGTTTGCTTTAAACCCTTACAGAAGCGCTCTTTCCTGAATACTTGCTGCTGCACGAGTGCTGACGCCTACATTTGGCAGTTGAGCGACCGCAGCTTTTGCGTATCAGGCCTTTGTTCTCAATGCCAGCTAAAGATTGAACTCGGACGTTCGTCTTCGGGGCACTGAATCATTGCGACGCTGCTTTCCGGTCATTGCGGCAAGCCGCGCTCGAAAGGCCGCAGTTCCTTTGATACCGGCCATTCCACTTGGTTCGGTGGACTGGGAAGCCCGCGCAGCGCTTGCTCGCAGGTGTTGCACTTCAGACCTGATTGCGCCCCGCATCCATCCCGAGCGGCTTATGTGCGATCCGTCGCGCGCCTCTTTTCGAGGGAAAACCATGAGTGAAAAGTTCGTTGTGATTTGTATGATGACCATATCACCCGACATGAAGAATCTCATTTAGTGACATGAGCGACGCCCTGCTAGCGCCCGAACGCCTCACCGACAAACTGGCCAGCCTGCTACTGCAACGTATTGAATCTGGGGATCTGTCGCCAGACGAGCGACTGCCCACCGAGCAGCGACTTGCCGAGCAATTCGGGGTGTCGCGCACTGTTGTTCGAGAAGCCGTGAGTCGACTCAAGTCCATCGGCTTGCTCACTTCGCGCCAGGGCTCCGGCGTGTTCGTCGCGCCGCGCCACCAGGCGCGAGCCCTGGCCTTTGATCCGCTGGTGGTCACATCCATGGATAGCGTGCTGCAGGTGGTGGAGGTACGCCGCGGGTTGGAGGCCGACGTGGCCGCGTTGGCCGCGCAGCGCATGACCCCGGAGAAGGCGCGCACGATCGCCCAGGCGTTGGAACACTTGGAAGCCTGCCCGCCCCAGGGCGTCGAAGGCGTGGAGGCGGATTTGGCCTTTCACCGCAGCATAGCTCGCGCCACCGAAAACCCGCACTACGAACGCCTGCTGAGCTTCCTGGAGCAGTACCAGCGCGAAGCCATGTGCGTGACGCGCACCAACGAAGCGCTGGACAGCGGCTACATGGTTGAAGTGCGCGAAGAACACCGAGCCATCGCCGAAGCGGTGATGCGCGGCGATGTGCTCGCGGCACGTCAGGCCGCCATGCTGCACATGCACAACGCGGCGAGACGTCTGAACAACGCCGCACCTCCCATCCGCCGCGCCCTCGGGGCGCTGCTCGCTCCTTCCTCACCCGGGTCTTCCTCATGAGCAACGCTTCTTCATACACCCTCGGCGTCATTGGCCTGGGCTCCATGGGCATGGGCGCAGCGCTCTCTGCCTTGCGCCAGGGTGTGACCACCTGGGGTTGCGACCCGCGCGCCGATGCCCGCGCGGCTTTTGAACAAGCGGGCGGCCGCGCTACCGCCAGCGTGGCCGAACTGGCCAGCCACAGTGACGTGGTGCTGGTGCTGGTGGTCAACGCGGCGCAGACGGAAGACGTGTTATTCGGCGCGCAAGGCGTGGCTTCGACCCTGAAGCACGGCGGTGTGGTGGTGTGCTCGGCCACGGTCGACCCTGCCCTGCCCCCCGTGTGGGAAGAGCGCCTGCTGGCCACCGGCCACTGGCTGATCGACGGCCCGGTGTCGGGTGGTGCGAAAAAAGCCGCTGCCGGGCAGATGACGGTGATGGCCTCGGGCCAGCCCGAGGCCTTTGCCGCCGCCGGCAGCGTGCTCGAAGCTTTTGCCGGCAAGGTGTACCGCCTCGGCGACAAGGCGGGCATCGGCTCCACGGTGAAGATGGTCAACCAGCACCTGGCGGGTGTGCACATTGCCACCGCCTGCGAAGCCATGGCCCTGGGCATGCGCGCCGGCGCCGAGCCGCGCCAGCTGTACGAGGTAATCTGCAATTCCGCCGGCATGAGCTGGATGTTCGAGAACCGCGTGCCGCACATCCTCGACGGCGACTACACACCGCTGTCGGCGGTGAACATCTTCATCAAGGACCTGGGCATCGTGCTGGACGCTGCGCGCCAGCTCAAGTTTCCGCTGCCGCTGGCCGCCGCCGCGCACCAACTCTACCTCGCCACCGCGGCCATGGGCCTGGGCGCTGAAGACGACTCGGCCGTGGTGAAGTACTACGCGCAACTGGCCGGCATCGAGCTGCCGGCCCCCGCCCCCGCAGTGCAGGCTGAAGCATGATCCTCGGCGTCATTGCAGACGACTTCACCGGCGCCACCGACGTGGCCAGCATGCTGGTTCGCGCCGGCATGCAAACAGTGCAGGTGCTCGGTGTGCCTGAAGGCGGCTTGCCGCAGGCCGACGCGGTGGTAATCGCGCTCAAGACGCGCACCGTGGCCCCGGCCGATGCGGTGGCGCAAAGCCTCACGGCGCTGGCCGCCTTGCGCACAGCGGGAGCGCGGCAGATTTACTTCAAGTACTGCTCCACGTTTGATTCCACGCCGCAGGGCAACATCGGCCCGGTGACGGACGCGCTCATGGCCGCACTGGGCGCCGAGTTCACGATCGCCTGCCCAGCCTTCCCGGAAAACGGGCGCACCGTGTTTCGTGGTCACCTGTTCGTGGGTGATGTGCTGCTGAGCGATTCGGGCATGCGCAACCATCCGCTCACCCCCATGACCGACGCGAACCTGGTGCGCGTGCTGCAGGCGCAGACGACGCACCCGGTGGGCCTGCTGCGCCACGACACGCTGGATGGCGGCACGCCAGCCACGCAGGCGCGCATGGCCCAGCTGCGTGCCGACGGCGTGAAGATCGCCGTGGCCGATGCCGTGAGCAACGAGCACCTGCTCACGCTGGCCGAGGCCTGCGCCGATCTCCCCCTGCTCACCGCCGGCTCGGGCGTGGCCCTGGGCCTGCCGCCCGCCTACGCGCGGCGCGGCTGGTTCACGCCAAACGCGAACGCCGCCGATCTCGACAGCCTGCAAGGCCCCGCTGCCGTGGTGTCGGGCTCGTGCTCGGAGGCCACCAACGCGCAGGTCGCGCAGTGGCTGGCTGCTGGGCGCACTGCTTTACAGATCGACCCACTGGCGCTGCACCAGGGCCGGCAAAGCGCCGACACGGTGCTGGCCCAGGCCACGCAGGCACTGGCACAAGGCCCGGTGCTGACCTATGCCACCGCCGCGTCCGAGAGCGTGCGCGCGGTGCAGCAGGCGCTGGGCGTGCAGGCCGCCGGCGAGCTGGTTGAACACGCGCTGGCCCGCGTTGCCCAAGGCCTGGTGCAGGCCGGCGTGCGCCGCCTGGTGGTGGCCGGGGGCGAAACCTCGGGCGCTGTGGTGCAGGCGCTGGGGGTGCAGCAGTTGCGCATCGGCGCACCCATCTGCCCGGGCGTGCCCTGGACGCAGTCCACCCTGCCGGGCAACGGCGAGGCGGTGCAGCTGGCGCTTAAGTCGGGCAACTTCGGCGGCGTTGATTTCTTCGCGCAAGCGCTGCGGCAGGCGGGGGTGGTTCTGTGAGTCAGCACGGGCCCGCCGCCCAGGACGCTGTGCGGGCCGAGATCGCCCGCGTGGGCGCCAGCCTGTTCCAGCGCGGCCTGGTGCACTCCACCGCCGGCAACATCAGCGTGCGCCTCTCGGCCGAACAAGGCGGTGGTTTCCTCATCAGCCCCACTGACGCCTGCCTCGGGTTTCTCGACCCCGCACAACTGGCCTGGGTGAGTGAAGACGGCACCGCGCTGGGCGGTGCCCGCGCCAGCAAGACGCTCACCCTGCACCGCCGCATTTACGCCGCCGCGCCCGCTGCGCACTGTGTGCTGCACACCCATTCCACCCACCTGGTGGCGCTCACGCTCCAAGGTGTCTGGCGCACCACCGACATCCTGCCGCCGCTCACGCCCTACCAGCTGATGAAGGTGGGCCACGTGCCGCTGGTGCCGTACCGAGTGCCGGGCGATGCCGCTGTGGCCGACGACGTGGCCGCGCTCATCACCCACGCACCGCACCCCCTGCGCGCGGTGATGCTGGAGCGGCTGGGCCCCACCGTGTGGCACGACAGCCCGGGCAATGCCATGGCGCTGCTCGAAGAGCTCGAAGAAACCGCGCGCCTGTGGCTGATGAGCGAGCGCCGCGCCGAACCCCTGACCGATGCGCAGATCGACGTTCTGCGCACACGCTTCAACGCCCCCTGGTAAACACAAACTCGCCATGCCCCGCTTCGCCGCCAACCTGACCATGATGTACACCGAGGTGCCGTTCCTCGACCGCTTTGCCGCAGCCGCGCGCGACGGCTTCGACGCGGTGGAGTACCTCTTTCCCTACGAGCACAAACCGGGTGAGATCGCCGCGCGCCTGAAAGACCACGGCCTCACGCAGGCCCTGTTCAACCTGCCCCCGGGTGACTGGGCCGCCGGAGAACGCGGCATGGCCTGCCACCCCGGGCGCGAGGCCGAGTTCGCCGCCGCGCTGGACCATGCCCTGCCCTGGATCGAAGCCACCGGTTGCCGCTGCGTGCACGCCATGGCCGGACTGGTGCCTGCGGGCAGCAACGCCGCCGCCTGCCACGCCACCTATGTGAACAACCTGCGCCACGCCGCCGCGCGCCTCGCGCCGCTGGGTGTGAGCCTGCTGATCGAGCCGATCAACAGCCGCGACATGCCGGGCTACTTGCTGAGCCTGCAGCAGCACGCGCACGACGTGCTGGCCGAGGTGGGCGCGCCCAACCTCAAAGTGCAGATGGACCTCTACCACTGCCAGATCATGGAAGGCGACCTGAGCAAGCGCCTGCAACAACACCTGGCCGGTGTGGGCCACGTGCAGATTGCGGGTGTGCCCGACCGCCACGAGCCCGATGGGGGCGAGGTGAACTTTCCCCACCTGTTCGACCTGCTGGACACCCTCGGCTACGACGGCTTCGTCGGCTGCGAATACCGCCCCAAGTCCGGCACCAGCGAAGGCTTGGACTGGCTTCACCTGTACCAGGCTGCCCGAAAAAACACACGCGTGACCCACCCATGAACATCCTCATCACCGGCGGCGCCGGCTTTCTCGGCGACCGCCTCGCCCGCACCCTGCTGCTGCAGGGCACGCTGCGCGGCCAGCGCATTGAACAACTCATGCTGGCCGACCTGGTGGCACCGCGCGACGCTGCCCTGCTGGCCGACCCGCGCGTGCGCCACCACACCGGCGACCTGCTGGCGCAGATTCCCGCGCTCATGGCGCAGCGCTGGGACGCGGTGTTCCACCTCGCCTCCGCCGTGTCGGGCGAATGCGAGGCCGACTTCGACCTCGGCCTGCACGCCAACCTGGACACCACGCGCAGCCTTCTCGACGCCTGCCGGACGCAAACGCTGGCCGGGCATCCCGCACCGCTGTTTTTCTTTTCCAGTTCGGTGGCGGTGTTCGGCAGCGACACCGCCGTGCCCCTGCCCGCCGTGGTGCGCGACGACACGCTGCCCACGCCGCAGGGCAGCTACGGCATCCACAAATTTGTGTGTGAACAGCTGCTGGCCGACTACACGCGCAAGGGCTTCATCGACGGCCGCGCGGCACGGCTCATGACCGTCTCGGTGCGCCCCGGGCGGCCCAACGGCGCAGCCTCGGGCTTTCTCTCGGGCCTGTTCCGCGAACCGCTGGCGGGTTTGCCCAGCGCCTGCCCGGTGGACCTGGACACACGCGTGGCGCTGTCGTCCCCGGCCAACACGGTGGCCGGCATCGTGGCCGTGGCCGAGGCCAGCCGCGAGACCTTTGGCGGACGCACCGCGCTCAACTTGCCGGCCCTCACCGTGAGCGTGCGCGAGATGCTGGCCGCACTCGAATCCCTGGCCGGCTCGGAGGTGATGGGCCTGATCACACACACGCCCGACGCCGCGGTGGCCGGCATCGTGCAGGCCTGGCCTGCGCGTTTCGAAAGCGCCCGATCGCCGCGCCTGGGCCTCACCGCCGACGCCAGCTTCACCGCCGTGCTGCAACAGTACGTGCACGACCAACCCGACGCGGTGCGCCACCCGCAGGCCCGGGCGCGGCTGGGCCTGCCCGCACTGGCCTAACCCCTTTCTGCGTTCCCCTGTTCCCTTCCCCCAACCACAACGGAGACACCGTCCATGAAACAACTCATCAAACCCATCGCTCTCGCCGCCATCCTGGCCGCCTCGGGTGCCGTGCAGGCCCAGACCGTGCTGAAGATCGGATACGCCACCTCGGCCACATCGCACTACGGCGTGGGCTCCACCGTGTTCTGCGAAGAAATGGAGAAGGGCACGCAAGGCCGCTACAAGTGCCAGCAGTTCCCCAACTCGGCACTCGGCGGTGAACGCGAGCAGATCGAAGCCGTGCAGCTGGGCACGCAAGACCTGGTGAACACCTCCACCGGCCCGCTGGGCAACTTCGTGCCCGAGGTCAAGATCGTCGACATCCCCTTCCTGTTCCGCGACTACGACCACGCACGCAAGGTGATGGACGGCCCGATCGGCCAGGACCTGCAGAAGAAGATGGAAGCCAAGGGCCTGATCAACCTGGCGTGGACCGAAAACGGTTTCCGCCACATGACCAACAGCAAGCGCGCCATCAACCAGGCCACCGACGCCAGCGGCCTGAAGATGCGCACCATGGAAAACAAGGTGCACATGGACGGCTACAAGACCTTCGGCATCCTGCCCACGCCCATGGCCTTCCCGGAGCTGTTCACCGCGCTGCAGCAAGGCACGGTCGATGGTCAGGAAAACCCGATTCCCGTGATCCTGGCGTCCAAGTTCTCACAAGTGCAGAAGCATCTGTCGCTGACCGGCCACGTGTATTCGCCTGCGGCGCTGATCCTCTCGCCCGCGGTGTGGAGCAAGCTGTCCGCCGCTGACAAGGTTGTGTTCACCGAAGCCGGCAAGAAGGCCGCTGCGGCACAGCGCAAGAAGGTCAACGACGACGAGAACACCGGCATTGCCCAGCTCAAGAGCGAAGGCATGCAGGTGGTCGAGAAGGTCAATGGCGAGAGCTTCCGCAAGGCCGTAGCGCCTGCTTACGCCGCCTTCGCCAAGGAGTTCGGCGCCGACAAGATCGCGGCCATCCAGGCTGTGAAGTAACGCTCCCCCCTGCGGCGGGCCTTCGGGCCCGTCTTCCCCTCGCTTGCCGAGGGCCTCATTGTTTGTTTCGCCGCCTGCCCATGAAATCTCTCATCATTGCCATCGATCGCCGCATCACCGGCCTGTGCCTGTCGCTGGCTTGCGCCATCCTGGCGGTGATCTCTTGCTTGGGCATGTGGCAGGTGGTGACGCGTTTCGTGTTTTCGCAGCCGTCCACCTGGACCGAAGAAATCATGCGCCGCCTGCTGATCTGGATGGTGATGCTCGGCACGGTGGTGGCGCTGCGCCAGGGCGCGCTGATCTCGGTGGACCTGATGCTGCGCCTGTCGCGCGGTGCCTGGCGCAGCACGGTGCGCTGGATCATCACCTTGGTCAACCTGAGCTTCTTTTCGGTGGTGTTGTGGTTCGGGATCGACCTGGTCTGGCGTATTCGCTTCCAGACCTTTGCCAGCCTGAATCTCTCCATGGCCTGGGCTTACGCCGCCATCCCCACCGGTGCCCTACTCGGCCTGTTGGCCACGGTTGCGCACCACGCAGACCCGCAGCACGATGAACTAACAACCGCACTGTGACGCGACCGCCCACATGAGCCTTCATTCCCTGCCCCCTTCCACTGGACACACACCATGCCCTTGACTCTGCTCGTCACCATGCTGGTGTGTTTTGCCTTCAGCATTTCCATTGCCGTGGCTATCGGCGGTTCGGCCATCCTCGGGCTGGCGATCTTCGACAGCAACCAGCTCATCCTTGTGCCGAAGGAAATGTTCTCGGCCATTGACAAGTTCCCTCTGGCAGCCATCCCCTTCTTCATCCTTGCAGGCAACCTGATGGAGACCGGCGGTATCTCGCGTCGGCTCGTCAACTTTGCCAAATCACTGGTGGGTGGTGTGCAGGGCGGCCTGCCCATGACCTGTGTGCTCACCTGCATGATCTTCGCGGCGGTCTCTGGCTCCTCGGTAGCGACCACCTTCGCCATCGGCTCCATCCTGATTCCCGCGTTGGTCAAACACGGCTACCCGGTGGGTTATGCAGCGTCGTTGCAAGCCACCTCGGCCGAACTTGGCGTGGTCATTCCACCGTCGATCCCGTTGATCCTGTTTGGCGTCGCCGCTGAGGTGTCCATTGGCGAGCTGTTCATCGCCGGCGTGGTGCCCGGCCTGCTGATCGGGGCCTCGTTGATGCTTTTCGTGCACCTGTGGTGCCGCTTCAAGGGACTGGGCAAGAACGACGGTGACGACCGCCTGGGCTTCGTGCCGGCCACACGCGACGCGGGTTGGGCATTGTTGATGCCGGTGGTGATTCTTGGCGGCATCTACGGCGGTATCTTCACGCCCACCGAAGCTTCGGTGGTGGCGGTGTTCTATGCGCTCTTGGTCGGCATGGTGGTTCACCGCGAACTCAAGCTGAGGGATATCGTCACCGTGCTGCGCAAGTCGGTGCTCTCCAGTGCGGTCATCATGTTCATCATTGCCAACGCCGGTCTGTTTGCATTCCTGATCACACGCGCAGGCATCCCGGATGCGATCGGCATGTGGCTCACCAGCGTGTTGCAGTCGCCAGGCTGGTTCCTCCTGGGCGTGAACGCCGCGCTGTTCGTGATCGGAATGTTCATTGAGACCTCGGCGGCCATCATTGTTCTCGCCCCCATCCTGGTGCCGGTGGCCATCCACTTCGGCGTCGACCCGGTGCACTTCGGCATCATCATGGTGGTCAACCTGGCCATGGGCATGATCACCCCGCCCTTCGGCGTGAACCTGTTCGCCGCCTGCACGGTGGCAAAGATCTCGCTCGACCGCATTGTCGGCCACCTGCTGCCCTTCGTTCTCGTCATCATGGGTTGCCTGGCCCTCATCACCTACCTGCCCTCGATCTCGCTAGCCTTGCGCGATGCGGTGTTTGCCAAAGCCCCGGTGGTGGAGCCCGCCATCGGACCGAGCATCGGTCCTCAGTAACTGCCAGGTATCTTCCATGGCACTGAACCACATCAACAACAGCGCCGAGCGCTCGGCTTCTGGCCAGAGTCTCCCGGTCATCGACCCTGCCGACGGCCAGGCGTACGACACCATCGAGCGCAGCAACGCCGCCGACATCGACGCCGCCGTGCGCGCCGCGCGCGAATGCTTCGAGCGCACTTGGTCGAGCACCACCGCAGCCGAGCGCGGGCGCCTGCTGATGAAGCTCAGCCAAAAAGTGGCCGAACACGCCGACGAACTCGCCGGGATCGAACAACGCGACTGCGGCAAACCGGTGGCGCAGGCCAAAGCGGACGCGCTCGCGTTGGTGCGCTACTTCGAGTTCTACGCCGGGGCCGGCGACAAGCTGCATGGCGACACCATTCCCTACCTCGACGGCTACAGCGTGCTCACCTGGCGCGAACCGCATGGTGTGACCGGCCACGTGGTGCCCTGGAACTACCCCATGCAGATCTTCGGCCGCTGCGTGGGCGGCGCGCTGGCGGCCGGCAACGTGTGTGTGGTCAAGCCGTCCGAAGACGCCTGTCTGTCGCTGCTGCGCGTCGCCGAACTCGCGGTGGAGGTTGGTTTTCCGGCCGGCTGCATCAACATCGTCACCGGCTACGGCCACGAAGTGGGTGACGCGCTGGCGCGCCATCCCGGCGTCGACCACATCAGCTTCACCGGCAGCCCTCGCGTGGGCACGCTGATCCAGCAGGCTGCGGCTGAGCGGCACTGCCCCGTCACGCTGGAGCTCGGTGGCAAAGGTCCACAAATCGTGTTCGACGACGCCGACATCGACGCCGCCCTGCCCTTCATCGTCAACGCCATCGTGCAGAACAGCGGACAGACCTGCAGCGCAGGCTCGCGTTTGCTGGTGCAGCGTGGCCTGTACGAACCGCTGCTGGAGCGCCTGGGCCAGCGCTTCGCCACGCTACGCGCCGGGCCACCCGCGATGGACTTAGACTTGGGCCCGCTGATCCGACAGAGCCAGCAGGAGCGCGTGCGGGGGTTCCTGGACCAGGCCCGGGCCGACGGCATCGCCACCGTGGCGCAAGGGCGCGTGGTGGACGAAGCCGCCGCCGCCGGCTTCTATGCCGTCCCTACGCTGCTGCGCGACGTGCCTGTGCATCACCGCCTGGCGCAGGAAGAGGTTTTCGGACCCGTGCTGTCCGCCATGGCTTTTGACGACGAAGACCACGCCACGCAAATCGCCAACGCCACGCCCTTCGGCTTGGTGGCCGGGGTGTGGACACGCGATGGCGGGCGCCAGTTCCGCATGGCCAGGCGCGTGAAAGCCGGTCAGGTGTTCGTCAACAACTACGGCGCGGGCGGTGGCGTGGAGCTGCCGTTTGGCGGCGTCAAGTCATCGGGCCACGGCCGCGAAAAAGGCTTCGAGGCCCTGTTCGGCTTCACCACCCTCAAGACCGTGGCCTTCCGCCACGGCTGAACCCCACAAGGACACCACAGCATGCGAGTCAAGGATCTCTCCATCATCGTCACCGGCGCAGGCAGCGGCTTCGGCGAGGGCATTGCCCTGCGCCTGGCCGAAGAAGGCGCCCACGTCATCGTGAACGACATCGACGTGGCCAACGGCCAGCGCGTGGCCGCCGACATCGTGGCTGCGGGCGGCAATGCGGCGTTCGTTGCCGCCGACGTCACGAAATCGGCTAACGTGAAAGCGCTGGTGCAGGCCACGCTGAACCTGCACGGCAAGCTCGACGTAATGGTCAACAATGCCGGCTGGACTCACCGCAATCAGCCAGCGCTGGATGTGAGCGAAGACGACTTCGACCGCTGCTACGCGGTCAACGTCAAAAGCATTTACCTGGCCACCGTGCACGCCGTGCCTGCGCTGCGCGCCAATGGCGGCGGCAGCTTCATCAACATCGCGTCCACCGCCGGCGTGCGCCCCCGCCCCGGGCTCACCTGGTACAACGGCTCCAAGGGGGCCGTCATCACCACCAGCAAGTCGCTGGCGGCCGAGCTGGGGCCGGAGAACATCCGGGTCAACTGCATCAACCCGGTGATGAACCCCTTCACAACGCTCGGCCCGTCGTTCGCCGGCGGCGAGCTGACCGAAGAGCGGCTCAACAAGTTCCGATCCTCCATCCCGCTGGGCCGCTTCTCCACCTCGATCGATGTAGCCAACGCGGTGCTGTACCTCGCCAGCAGCGAAGCCGCCTTCATCTCGGGCGTCTGCCTAGAAGTGGACGGAGCGCGCTGCGTGTGAAGCGTGGCAGCTCATTCAGTAATTGGTTACTGAGCGGTTGGGGGGAGATCGGGTGCGCGGTTGAGGAGCTCGATGTGCACCTGAATCGCTACCGGTCAGTCTTCAAGAAAATGAGGGCAGCTTAAGACTGAACTGAGTCGTTCGGGCGCATCAACTCGAAGGCTGCGGCGTGCATCACCAGCCGTTCAGTGGGCTCGGTTTGTACGGCAGCTCCACCGCCGAGAACGGCCATTCACCAAGCGCCCAAGCCGCTGTAACCTCAGCGCTTTGCAGCGCAACCGGTGTTTGACACAAACAATTGACTGGTTTTATGGCCGCACGACCACAGATCGAGATGCCTCAACTTCGGGCAAACTCATAAAAAAGACTCGTGGGGATTTTTATGGCCTGTCGTCGTTGGGGTTCTAGGTGGTTGCTGCTGACGGCGCAACTCCTGCTCGCGTGCTGGGCCGCGCCAACCATCGCCCAGCCGCTGCGCATAGCGGTGGCCCAACTGCCCTACTTTTCGCCTGCCCTTGTCGCTGGCTGGCAGGGTTTTTTTGCCGCCGAGGGTTTGGCGGTGGAAATCATTCCCTGTGTCAACGGAAGGCGTTGCCTCAAGCACCTGACCGACAACGAGGTGGACATTGCAACCGTGGCAGACACGCCGATCGTGACAGCCGTGCATGAAGGCCTGCCCTTCCATATCTTGGCGACTATGACCACGTCGCGCGACAACAGCTTTGTTGCGCGCACCGACCGGGGGATTTCATCGCCTGCCGATCTGCGTGGCAAGCGCGTCGGCTTTGTGCGGGGCACCACCGGTCACTATTTCACCGACATCTTCCTCACGTTCCACGGCATTGGCCTGGATCAGGTCACCCTGGTCGAACTGGATGCGGCCCGGGCGCCGCAGCAACTGGCCGCGGGCGAGGTCGATGCCGCCGGCCTGTACCAGCCGCATGGTCCGGAGGCCATGCGGTTGCTTGGGGGCAAGGCCCTCGTGTTGCCGGCGCCGCGGCTGTACACGGTGACCATGAATCTGGTGGCCAAACCCGGTCTGAGCGATGCCGACGCAGCCAAGCTGCTACGCGCGTTGCAGCGCGCCACACTCTACATACGCGCCGACCCGCCTCGCGCGCAGGCACTGGTGGCCAGCCAGCTCAAGCTGGACCCGAAGGTGGTCAACGAAACCTGGGAGCTGCTGAGCTTTCGCCTGTCGCTGGGGCAGTCGCTGCTCACCACGCTGGAGGCGGAGTCGCGCTGGATGCGCCGCACCGGCCAGGTGAAGGGCGACAGTTCGCCTGATTACCTCTCGCGCATGCGCCCGGGGCCACTGCGCTCAGTGGACCCAACGGCTGTCACCCTGGTGGATTGAAGGACGTCCATGCTGCGTTGGTTGATCATCTTCTACCTGGCCTTGACCTTGGGCGTGGGCGGCCTGAAATTGATACTGCAGACTGACAGCGCGGCGCGCGTGGCGCAGCTCGAAGTTCAGATGCAGGCGACGCGAAAGGCCTCGCACGACGCCAACGCGCTGCTGGTGCTGACCCACGAATACATGCTGCGCGGCACCGAGCGGTCCGCCAGCCAGTGGCAGGCCGCGCACCGCGCGCTGACCCAGGCCGTGGTTCAGGCAATCCCGGTCGGGTCCAGCGACGAAGACTTCGATGAGCTGCGAGAGACCACTGCCAACCTGACAGCGATCTTCGAAAGCCTGGGTCGAGACGTCTCCGAGCTGGCGCCGGGGCTGGCTGATGAGCGCCGCACCATGCTGGTGGATCAGATCCTGTCTGAAACCCGGCTGGTCAGCGACCTGGCCTACCGGCGTGATGGCACACTGTTTGGGCAATTGCAGGCAGAAGCCTCCAGCCTGCGCGAGCAGGACGGACTGCTGAACTGGCTGTGGCTGGCGTCATCGCTTTTCCTTGCGTGGCTGCTGCTGGTGCGCGTGCTGCGCCCGGTGGCGCTGATTCGGGCTACGGCGCAGGCGGTGCAGGCTGGCAACCTGCAGGCCCGCTGCACTTACGGTCGCAGCGATGAACTGGGCCAGTTGGCTGCCAGCGTCAATGCCATGACCGATACCCTGGCGCGTGCGAAAGAGCGCATGGCGCTGGCTGTGGAGAGTGCGGCCATGGGTGTGTGGGAGTACGACCTGCAGGCCGGCACTCTGGTCTGGGATGACCAGATGTATGCGCTGTACGGGCGAAGCCGCACCGGCGATGCCGAGCCCTATGTGCTGTGGAGCAGCAGCCTGCACCCCGACGACCGGGCCGCCAGTGAACAGGCAAGTCAGGATGCCATCAGCGGTCTGAAACCGTTTGACACCCAGTTCCGCATCCTGCTGCCCGACGGCAGCGTGCGGCACCTCAAGGCCGCCGGGCACGTGGTGCGTGACGAAGCAGGCAAGGCTCTGCGCATGATCGGCGTCAACACCGACATCACCTATCAGGTCGACACCGCGACCGCCCTGCAGGAGCAGACGGCGTTGCTGAGGCGCGTTGGCCAGCTGGCTTCAATTGGCGGATGGCGCCTCGATCTGCGCTCCGGCTTGCTCTATTGGGACGAGCAGACCCGGCGCATCCATGAGGTGCCGGCAGACTTTGCACCGAACCTCGACACAGGCATCAACTTCTACGCCCCCGAAGACCGCGACGTGATCGCCGGCGCCGCGCAGCACGCCACCGACACCGGCGAGGGCTGGGATCTGGAGCTGCGCCTGGTCACTTTCACCGGTCGCCACATCTGGGTGCGCGCCTTGGGCGAGGTGGAGTACGTCAACGGACAAGCCGCTTATCTTGTCGGCGCCCTGCAGGACATCACCGAGCGGCAACAGGCCGCGCAGGCACTCCAGGAAGCGAAGGTGGCGGCCGAGTCGGCCAGCGCCGCCAAGAGTGCATTCCTGGCCAACATGAGCCACGAGATCCGCACGCCATTGAATGCCGTGCTGGGCATGCACAGGATGCTGCAGAACACCGGTCTCAAGCCTGGCCAGAGCGACCTGCTGGGCAAGGCCAACCAGGCAGGACATGGGTTGATGGACATCATCAACGACGTGCTGGACCTGGCCAAGATCGAGGCCGGAGAACTGTCGATGAACGCGCAGCCCTTCCAGCCCAGGCAGCTGTTTGATGAGCTGGTCGACGTTCACGGTGTCGTGGCACAGGCCAAGGGTTTGAAGCTGACGCTGGACACCGCTGCAGACTTGCCTTTGTGGATTGTGGGTGACCGCTTTCGCCTGCGACAAGTGCTCAGCAACCTGTTGAGCAATGCGATCAAGTTCACGACCACCGGCGAAGTGAACCTGTCGACGCGGGTGCGACAGGATGTCTCTCAACCATGGGTCGAGCTGGTGGTTCGGGACAGCGGTGTGGGCATTTCGCAAGAGGCGATCGGTCGCTTGTTCACGCCCTTTGTGCAGGCTGACGAGAGCACCACACGGCAGTTTGGCGGCACCGGGCTGGGGCTGTCCATCGTTCGAAACCTTGCGCAGATGATGGGCGGCGATGCTCGGGTCAGCAGCACGCTCGGTGTGGGCAGCGAATTCTTGATCATGCTGCCGCTGGTGGAGGCGAGCGCGGATTTGGTGGCAGAGGTCACGCGTGCGAGCCGACCTATCGAAGTGGCTTTGATGTGCGCTGACGAGGACCTGTGCCTTGACATGAAACAGCGCCTCGCTGCAATTGGCTGGAGGTGCTTCAGACCCATGGCTTCAGAGACGGGTGAGCCGGACGTGCTCCTTGTGGACGCGGCCCTTGGCAACGAGGGCGCTGTGAAGCTTCGCGAGCTGGTGGATGTATCAAAGGCACAGGGCAATGAATTGCCCGCCATCTTGATCGGTGATTCGCAGGAGCTGGAGGCGATGGCGAGGCTGCCGCTGCCGCTGAATCGAGTGGTTCAAAAGCCAGTTGACATGTCCATGATCTTCAATTCGGTGGTCGAGGTTCTGGCACTAGGCAAGGATTCTCAAGACCGGCTGATTGGAACCACCCACGCAATCGATGGCGGTATCCATTGGTTGCAGGGAGCGCGTATCCTGATAGTCGATGACAGCGAGATCAATCTGGAGATTGCCTTTGCGCTGCTCCAACAGCAAGGTGCCACTTGCCACACATGCGTCAACGGACGGGAAGCTGCTGACTGGCTGCTGGCTCATCCCGACGCGGTGGATGCCGTGCTCATGGATGTGCAAATGCCGGTACTGGACGGCCTTGAGGCAACACGACTCATCAAATCGCATGCGGCATTTAAGACCCTGCCGGTGATTGCCCTCACCGCCGGAGCACTCGACAGTGAGCGGCTCAGGGCCAAAGCGGCCGGCATGGACGACTTCCTCACCAAGCCGCTGGAGCCTCTGGACGTGGTGAAGTTGTTGCGTAACAAGATCTGCTCTTACCGGGGCAAGGCACCACAGGTGGTGCTGAGCCAGTCAAAGGAGGGAGCCATCTATTTGGGCTTGCCAGCGTCGCAACCCTGGCCTGAAATTCCGGGCATCGACACGACATTGGCCAAGGGGTATTCGAGCAACAGTGTCGTGCTCTTCAACAAACTGCTCACATTGGTGCGAAAAAACTACTCGACTTGGGGTGTGACCTGGCTTGAACTGGCACAACAGAAGGGTGCCGAGATCAACGCCGATTTTTGCGCCAGCTTGCACAAGTTGCGCGGCAGTGCCGGAATGTTGGGCGCCACCGAGCTGGCAGCAGTGGCCGAGCAGGCTGAAAGCTCTATTCACGGTGGTTCTGTCTTGCCCCTGGAAGCTGTGCCGCCGGTGGCCAAGGTCCTTGACGAACTGTTGGCTCACGTAGAGGATCACATTGAGTCGTTGGTGTCGGGTGCGGCGTTGGAGTTGGATGCTGGCCCCTTGACGCAAGTTGGGCGAGAGAAGCTCGCCAGTCTCGCTGGGCTGTTGTCCACGAGTGACTTCGACGCCATCGATCTTGGATTGGCACTGCGGCCAGAGCTGGTCAGCTTGCTGGGTCAGGATAACGCCGAGGGACTTCTCCAAATGATTGACGCTCTTGACTTCGATGCTGCCCACAAGGAGCTCATCAACCAATTGCAGCAACCGACCGAGGCGTGAATGAGCGAAGAAACAATTCAGGGAAACTTCAATGCGGGACATTCATGATGGAGTTGAAGCTGCAAGTTTGAAGGGTGCCATGGGGCGCGTGCTGCTGGTGGAAGACGACGAAGTGCAGCGTGAAGGCATGGCGCAATGGCTTCGCGACGATGGACTGGTGGTGGATGAATGCTCGACCGTGGAGCAGGCGGTGGCAAGGTATCAAGGTCAAGAGTTCGACGTCGTCGTGACCGACTTGCGCCTGGAAGGTAGCTCGGGTCTGGAGCTGATTCGCCAGATTCGTAAAATGGACGACTGTGCAAGCGCTGTTGTGGTGACTCAATTCGCAGACATGGCAGCCGCGACAGCAGCCCTTCGGGGAGGCGCAGTCGACTTCGTGGCCAAGCCGTTGATGCCCGACGAATTGCGCGTCGCGGTGCAGCGCGCCATGGGCTACCGCGCCCTCAGCAAAAAGAACGAGCAGCTGCAACTGGCATTGAAGACGCAGAACGTGCAACTGCAGCAGACCAACGAATTGCTGCAAGCTTTTGCGGGCCGTGTGGCCCACGATCTGCGCGCACCGGTGCGCTCCAGCCGCCTATGGGCACAGTTCGCTGCCGAAGCACTGCAGAGCGGTGAGGTTGAGCAGGTGGGCCAGTACCTCAACTCCACCATCAAGTCGCTCAGTACTGGCACAGCGATCATTGATGGATTGCTGGCTTTCTCCAAGTCAGATTCGCTTCAACTCCAGCTTGAGGAGTTCTCGCTGAGCGATGAGGTCGAAACGATTGTCGAATCGTGCCGCCTGGAGTTCCGTGACCGGGCGTTCGATGTGTCAACCAAGGTTGAAGGTACGGTGACAGGCGATCCCGTGTTGCTGGGAATTGCCATCACCAATCTCATCCACAACGCTTTCAAGTACAGCTCACAGCAGAATGCGCCACGGGTCAACATCGTCGCGGGACCCATTGGGCTGACTTATCGGATCACCGTGCAGGACAATGGGATCGGCATTGACCCCAGTCAGACGGGGCAGTTATTTGACCCATTCGTTCGCTTGGAGACAGCGCGTCAGTTCAGCGGAGAGGGACTGGGTTTGACTACAGTCAAGAAGATCATCGAGCGACATGGGGGCACAGTGTGCCTGGAATCATCCGTTGGCAATGGGGCCACCGCCATCATCGACCTGCCCGTTGTCCACCCAGGGTCTCATGAACAACCGGCAGCCATGCAAAACAAGGAGAACACATGACGCTTGAAGAAAAAGCGGGTACGTCAGAAGACCTCACGTTCATGGTGGTGGATGACGATCAAGTCTTGGTGCATGCGCTTGCGCGCGCCCTGCGGCCGTTGGGCAAGGTCGCGTTCTCCAACAACTTTGACTCCGTTCATCTGACGGCTTCCAGCGCCAAGCCTCGGGTCATGTTGATCGACATCGATCTGCCCTTGGTCACAGGCATCGAAATCGCCCGACGCATCCGGTCGAATCAAGAGATGGACCTTGTCTACATTCTCATGATGACGTCGCACCGCAGCGAAGCGGTGCTCAAGCAGGTGGCGGGGCTGGATGTGGACGGGTTGCTTGAGAAGCCGATCGACATACCCGCTTTGCTCGTTCGCGTGAAGGCATTTTTGAGCGAGCCGAGACGTGGGCCTCCATCGTCAGGCAATTGACCTGTTCTCTTTGGTCTGCACTTGCGCCTACCAGCGGTCGTTTGGTGCCCACAAGGTCCTTGCGTGTGAGCGATCAAGAACAACACATCCAGTTGAAATCTTCATGTGTGTTCATTGCTGGTTGAGGTCCACCGAGGTGGGCATCGGCTGAACAATGACGCTCGCGCAGGGCCTGCGACTGCTTTGCCTCATACAGAGCAGACTCGCGCGCCGCCGGTGTCCTCCATCTCCAGTGACTGCTTAGTTGCCGGCATCGTTAGTGCACCGTTTCATGGCCAGAGACAGCACCAGCGATGGACGACTGTCACTCAGTTGGATGCCGTGCCCGTCTGCAACGGGCCCATCACCGAATTCGCCTGTCCTGAACTCATCTTCCCGAAAGCTGGCAGTCTCAGATGAACCGAGGCCACGGAAGGAGTATCCGCATCATTGCTGCACTGCATCTGTTCTCATGGTGTCGCTGGCCTAGCTATGTGTTGGCAAAGTGGTTGGCGCTGCCGCCTGTCTCATTGTTCGCACTGCATCCTCATGCAGGCCGCGACGTTCAGGCACCACTGCAGCCAAGGCGCGCGCTCAAGCGCCCAGCGTACGCCTGCGCGCCTCGAACTCGGCCTCGTCGATCTCTCCGCGCGCGAAGCGCTCTCGCAAAAGATCCAGCGCACGGTCTGGCGCCGCGGCCGTACCCTGCTCACCACGCTGGATCGCCCAGCGCACCAGAGCGATCAGCGCCACAGCGCCGGCGACCCACCAGAGAACATGAACTGCGGCGAACCAGCCCCAGCCTGGGCCCCATCCATCCATGTGTCCCCACATGGCTAACTCCCAGACTTCCCGGTTGTCAGCTGCTGGCGTTGCGCGGGCGTCAGTACCTCCAGGATGCGGCGCCGAGTCTCCAAGTGCGCGTCAAGCATCTGCTTGTGCAGCGCACTCATTTGCTCGAAGCGCTGGCGCTGTGCGGCTTCGTCGGTCCAGGCCGACATCGGGCCACTTTGTGCGTGCATCGCTTGCATCGATGCCCAGTGGCGCTGTTGCAGTTCGTCGTGAATGGCGGCGATGCGGGCGCGCTGGTCGGCGCTGAGGTCGAGTCGTTCCAATCCCCAGCCCATGGCCCCGGGCGACCCCATCATGCCCATGCCCATGCCCATTCCCATGCCCTAGCTGCCGCCCATCATGCCGCCGCCTGGACCGCTGCCCATCAGTGCCCGAGCAGCGCAGAAGCTGCGCGGGCAAGCAGGAGTGACCAGTCAGGTGCTTGTGTTCATCCGAACCAGCCCGTTCCGGCAGACGCCCCAATACAGCCGCTCGCTTGTTGTGCCTCTGCGCCGCCCGACGTCTGACACGGCTGCCATCACGGGCGCCGCGGTGATGGGTCTCAAGGCCATCTTCAAACCTGGCTTCGACTACGCCAAAGCAGGAGTGATGCTGCTGGACATCGATTCATCGAACTCGGAGCAGTTCGAACTGGACCTCGAAGCAGAAGACACAGAGCAAACTGCTTCCCATCCCCCCAGGGCATCGGGCGCACGGCCACTGCTCATGGCGGCACTGGATTCGCTCAACGAGCGTTACGGTCGAGGCACGCTCAAACTGGCCAGCGCAGGTTTGGCAGGTGCGCCACGCAACTGGACCATGAAGCAGGAACTGCGCACGCCGGCATACACGACGCGGTGGGAGGACATGCCGGTGGTGAGGGCATGAAGGTGTCTTCCTAAAAGCACCTTGGACAACTGGATCTCGGATGCCGGTCGCGGCGTTGGTCTGCTTGAGACTGTAGACGGACGTTTGTCAACGGCTGCTTTGCGGCACCTGAACGCTAGGCACTTCATGCGGTCACGGCACTTTCACCTCACGGTGTCGAGCCAGTGGCTTGGCCAACGAGAATCCAAGGGCACATTGAGAAGCGCCAAGCCGAGCCAAGATGCTGGGGGTGATCGCGACAGTGCCCGCTGAACCACCAGGTCACTTGCCGGACTTCGGAGACCGAGCCGTCTTGGAGGCCGCCCTGCTGCCTTTAGCCGTTTTCGCGCCTGCCTTGGTCTTGACCGTCTGCTTCGAGGCCTTCGCTGCACGAGGCTCCTTCGGCAGCCGGGGCGTCAGGTCCAGCACACGCGCCATAACCCGCGCTTCGCCGCCAAGCCGTTGCTGCGCGAGCAGCGCCGCCTCAGTCAGCATGTTTTGAAGCTGGTGCCGGTCCATGGGCTCACCGGTGTCCGGGTGATGCCATCGCCTTTCGGAGTCGGCCACGGTCACCAACAAGCAGCCCGTCTTCGCATTGCGGGCAGCCATGTATTTCTTGACCAACTGCGTCTCGATCGTGTCCCGGAGTTCCTTTCCAGTTCTTGGCTTCTCGCCAATCTTCAGCTCGATCGATGCCTGATACCGCGACAGCGCACGGAATCGGATGTCCGTCTCCTTGCCATCCACGGTGACACCTTCCTGGTCGACGGTGTAGGCCCCCTTTGACATCATGTCGAGCTCGCGGGCAATGGCGGGGCGGAGCGTGTTCTCGTCGGTCACCTTGGCCCAGGCGGCTTTGGGACTTGCGTCGATGCCCATCAGGTCCTGCAGATCGTCCAGCCTGTCACTGAGCAGGTGCGCCATATCGGTGGTGGTCATCGGCGCGAGTTCACTGCCCTGGAAGAGCCGCGCAAGCTCCTCCATCGAGATCACGCTGGCATCGGTCTCTTCCGCCAGCCTCTCCTGCGCCAGGGCTGCAATGCGATCCTTAGCATGAGCGAACAGCGGATCCGCGGACAAAGCCAGCTTGGCCTGATAAGCCTGCGTTCTTGTCTTTGATGCTTTGAAAGAACCGGCATGACGATGAACCTGTCCTGGATCGATGACTTCAACGCTCTGGCTGCTACCGGCAACTTCTCGCGAGCGGCCGAAGAACGCCACATGACTCAACCGGCTTTCAGCAGGCGCATCCGTGCGCTGGAGGAGTGGCTTGGCGCTGAGCTGTTTGACCGCAGCTCCCAGCCGGCCCGTGTCACTGAAGTGGGTGAGTGGTTCCGAGCCGCAGCCCAGGATTTGCAGGCACGAGTCGCAACCATTCCTGGCGAGGCCCGAGCAGTGGCAGAGGCCACTTCTTCGACGCTGCGCTTTGCGTCAACGCACGCGTTGTCATTCACTTTTTTGCCGAAATGGCTTCGAGCCCTTGAAGCGCACGCCGCCATGGGGCCCATTCAACTGGTGTCGGATGTGCAGCAGAAGTGCGAAGGCTTGCTCATGCAAAGTCAGGTGCATTTTGTGCTGACGCATGCCCATCCAGGCGTGCGCGGCGAGCTGGACGACGCCAACTTCCCGAGCTTGTTGGTGGGAGCTGACCAACTGCTGCCGGTGTCGGCACCTGATGATCAGGGGCGGCCTTTGAACAGGCTGGACAGCGACACCACCGGTGCCGCGCCCCGGATGCTAGGCTACAGCCAGGAATCTGGATTGGGCCGTATCTTGAAATCCCTCAAGGGACCCGCCATCGATCGTCTTCATCATCATCAGCACATCCTGACCGCTCACCTTGCGTCTGTGTTGCGGACGATGGCCATAGACGGTCGGGGAGTGGCTTGGCTACCCAGATTGCTGGTGGGTGAGGATATTGAGCATGGACGATTGGTAATTGCGGCTGCTGCCGAATGGCATGTCGATCTCGAGATTCGTCTCTATCGCTACCGCGGGCATGCCGGAAAGGCCGCTGAAGGCTTCTGGCGCGCTGCGACGACCAGCATCACTCAGCCTGCATGATGAACTGCCCACCTTTCGTTTCAAGAATGCGCGCAGCAATACCTCGCGAACACGCGAGCTTCAGCGTTCGTCAAAGCATTTGACGAGAAGGCTTTGCGTTCGACCTGCCGGGTATACAGTTTCAGGGGCGAAGCAGTCGTGACAACGTCGACATCTTGAATGGCTGCTTTCGAACGCAGCGGTCCTTCGATACATCGCCTGCGAACGACTCAGTTCAGTCTCAAGCAGACCAACGCCGCGACCGGCATCCCAGTTCCAGATGTCGAAGGTGCTTTTAGGAAGACACCCTCATGTCCTCACTACCGGCATGTCTTCCCACCGCGTGGTGTAAGCCGGCGTGCGCAGTTCCTGCTTCATAGTCCAGTTGCGTGGCGCACCTACCAAGCCTGCGCTGGCCAGTTTGAGCGTGCCTCGACCGTAACGCTCGTTGAGCGAATCCAGTGCCGCCATGAGCAGTGGCCGTGCGCCCGATGCCCTGGGGGGATGGGAAGCAGTTTGCTCTGTGTCTTCTGCTTCGAGGTCCAGTTCGAACTGCTCCGAGTTCGATGAATCGATGTCCAGCAGCATCACTCCTGCTTTGGCGTAGTCGAAGCCAGGTTTGAAGATGGCCTTGAGACCCATCACCGCGGCGCCCGTGATGGCAGCCGTGTCAGACGTCGGGCGGCGCAGAGGCACAACAAGCGAGCGGCTGTATTGGGGCGTCTGCCGGAACGGGCTGGTTCGGATGAACACAAGCACCTGACTGGTCACTCCTGCTTGCCCGCGCAGCTTCTGCGCTGCTCGGGCACTGAACTCCGAGACCGCCTCGGTGAGCTCGTCCAAATCACGAACTGCAGATCCGAACGACCGTGTGCATGCGATCTCTTGCTTTGGCGGTGCAACGTCTTCCAAGTCCACACATGACTCGCCCTGCAGTTCTCGTACCGTTCGCTCGAAGATCACGCTCCAGCCCGCCCGAGCCGCGGCTGGGCTCATGCGCTTCAAATCCAGCACTGTTGTCACACCCTGGGCCTTGAGTTGTTCGGCGATGCGCCGCCCCACGCCCCAGACTTCGCCCACGCTGGTGGCTGCAAGCAAAGCATCGAGTTCGGCAGTGGAAAGCCTGGTGAGGTCTGCGACCTGGGCGAGTTCGACTGGGTAGCTGCCGGGTTTCCTTTCCGACTGCTTGGCGATGTGGTTTGCCAGCTTGGCCAGCGTCTTGGTGGGTGCTATGCCGACACAGGTCGGTATGCCCACCCACTGGTTCACCCGCGCACGAATGTCGCGCGCCCGCTTGGTGAGGTCCCCGGACACTCCACTGAGGTCGATGAAGGATTCATCGATCGAATAAATCTCTTGGCGGTGGCCAAGTGCGGCCACCACGCTCATCATGCGATCGCTTATCTCGCCGTACAGCTCAAAGTTGGCGGAGAGCGCCACCAGGCCTGTACTTTCCTGGAGGTGCCGGATCTGAAACCAAGGCGCTCCCATCTTGATGCCCAGGTCCTTGGCTTCGTTGGATCGCGCGATCGCGCATCCATCGTTGTTGGACAGCACCACGCAGGGCGTGTTCTTGAGCGAGTGCCGAAACACCCGCTCGCAGGAGACGTAGAAGTTGTTGCCGTCGACGAGGGCAAACAGCGGTGCGGCCATGGGTTCTCGCCTTCTCGGCCATCAGACTTGAAACTGCTTGATCGATGCGATCACCACGCCCCAGATCTCGATCTCCTGCCCTTCCTTCGGATTGATGTCCGGGTAGGTCGGGTTGGCGGCCTTGAGCTTGATGCGGCCATTGCGCAGGTGCAACTGCTTGCAGGTGAATTCACCGTCGACGATGGCGATCACCACCATGCCGTGCCTGGGCTTGACAGCCTTGTCCACCAGGAGGACGTCCGCGTCGAAGATGCCCAGCTCGCGCATGGACTCACCACTCACGCGCATCGCATAGGTGGCTTGCGGGTGAACCACCAGGCGGTCCATGATGTCGATGCGTTTGGCCGAGAAATCTGCTGCCGGCGAGGGGAAGCCCGCGTGCACGCTGGTGGCGAGGCTGAACGCCATGAGCGGCTCTTGCGTGAGCAGTGCTGGTTCGGAAAGGGTGATGTCTGACACGGCGCCTCCTCGCCACGGACTTGCGGCGGGGAGCGGATAGTACACTGTATATTCATCCAGCATCCTGAAAGCCCGGCCGGTGGATCAACATCTTGCACAGGAGGCGATGCAGGCCTCCACCCTGTGTCCCGGGCCTTGGGCAAACACCGTGAACGCGCAGCCTGAAACCTCTGAACCAATGCCCGCGCCATCCTTGAAGCGAGCGCACATGCGCCGCCTGCGCGAGATCTACCGCTCGGCTGGCTGGCCCTGTGCGGACATGCTAGAGGTGGAGCTGCACGCGGCCGGCCTGGTGGAGCGGTGCGTGGGCAGCCATGGCCACGAAACGCTTCGCCTGACGGACGCTGGCATCCACGCACTCGCTCAGGCCCACGCAGGAAACCAGAACGCACGCGATCCTCACGAGAGTCTGGTAAAGCTGGTGGCCGACCAACTCGGCAGAGAAGGCAGGCTGGCCTGGCGGGGGTTGATGTTGCGCGTGCCGTTGCCACGCGTGCTGTTCGAAGGCCCATCAGAGCCGGTGGTTGAGGGATCCCCAGTGGTCCACGAAGATCTACTGCCTGAGGATGTGCTCTCCACCAATGGCCTGGCTGTGTCTGGCCGGGATCACACGTGGTGCATGGCGATGCCTGATGTGTTCTCCATCCGCCGAAGCTCCGTGGAAGCCTACCTGGAGCCGGTTGTTCACGAGATCAAAGTCAGTCGGGCCGATCTGCTTTGCGACCTTCGCAAGCCCGCCAAGCGCGCCGCTTATCTGGCCATGGCGGGGGCGGTTTGGTACGTGCTCGGTGAAGATAGCAAGGGTCGACCCATTGCCAAGCCAGAAGAAGTGCCGCGCGAATGTGGCGTGCTGCAGACGGAGCGCGGCTCGTTGGTGGTGGCGCGCAGTGCACCGCGCCGCGCCGTTGAACGCTTGCCATTTCATGTGTGGATGGCACTGGCCCAAGCCGGTCCGCACATCCGCCCCGAAGGTGACGAGCAGGCCTTGCTCTGAATTCGCGCAGAATGCGGACCAAAGTCGGCTTGGCTCCCACCAAGGCCGATGCCCGATTCAACTTCAAGGAGACTGTATGTCTGGAGGCAACTGGAAAGAGATGTATGCCGCGGCCGAAAGCGGCGATCTCCCGCTGGTCGAGTACTACGTGAAGCTGGGTGTCGACATGGACTACGCCCATCCAGAGTTTCTGTCGACCCCACTGGTGGCCACCATTCTCGCGAAACAGGAGGAGGTTGCTATGTATCTGCTTGATGCAGGAGCCAACCCCTGTCTGCACTCCGAGTTCGATGCCATGACGCCTATTCAGGCTGCTCGACATGTCGGTCTGTCACAGGTTGAGGCGAAATTGATTGAACTCGGTGCCCCTGCGCTCCCGCCTGCAGAAGTGGAGAAGAGCTGGCTGGCCAGGATGTTCGGTCGTATTGCGGCGTGATCGCGGTAGGCCTAATACCCACGCAGTATCACGAGACCGAACTTCAAGTCCGGCTGTGACTTTCAGAGTCTCAACACGATAGGTCGGGTTTCACCTGCGCCGCGCAGCGGACCTGGGCGCTCAGCTTGCCGCCGAGCGCCGGGAGACCTTAAAGCGACGCGTCCTTGATCTTCTTCAAGGGGCGAACCTTCACGCGCACGGTGGCGGGTTTGGCCGCGAACTCGCGCTCAACCTTGGTGAAGGGATCGATACCGCGGCGTTTCTTTTTGGCGGGGATTGCCTGCGCAGTGATCTTGAGCAGACCTGGCAGCGTGAACTCGCCCAGACCCTTCTTGCTCATGGAGGCCACGATCGTGGCTTCCAGCGCAGCCAGCACTGCCTTGGCGGCCTTCGGCTCCACACCGGCGACCTCAGCCAGATGAGCCTGGAGCGTGGTCTTGTTGAAGGCCTTTTTGATCGGCATCAGTGTCGGCACGCTTGCCGCCGGCTTCTTGGTCACCGCGGCCTTGGGGGCCGCGACTGCCTTTTTCGCAACGGGTCCTGCCTTCTTCGCAGCAATGGTCTTCTTTGCAGTTGCCATGGATCTATCTACTTTCGATTGTTGAAAATGCGCAAAGCGCGCAATGCGATTGTAGAAACCAAGAGTGCGTACGCGAAGTTCGAGAGCCGTGGAGCCTGATCGCTGATAGGCCTGTGCTTCGCACTGCGCGACCGGCGACCATCTGCCACGCAGAAGTGCGTACTTGGGAAGGCGGCACAAGACTGAACGGAGTCATTCGAGGCCGCCGTCACGTGGAGCTGCGGCGATGGTCACCGGTCATTTGACGGCCCGCATTCGTCAGGCCGCTGTGCCTCCGGGACCAGTCACTCACCGCGCTATGGGCCGCAACCTACCCTAGCAACCTCCTCCACTACGCGCATCGCCACAGTTCACCTGCGCGGCACTGGTGGTAGATGCATTGCGGCACACGCGACCCTAGTTGCGGCTCTGCAAATGACGCACTGGCGTGCGCGATTCCACAGCAGCCGATCATTGCGGTTGTCGGTGGAGGTGATCCACCAACAACTGCGCGGCGGCCGACAGTTGTTCGCGCTGGCGATAGCAGAGCAAAAAATGCCGCGTTGCCCATTCATCTTTCAGTCCGACCCATTTCAGTTTGGCCGTGTTCTGGGTAGCGCGAAAGATTTCCAACGGAACCACGCAGATTGCCAAACCCGAGCGCGCCATGCGCAACCCGGCTTCGAAGTTGGACACCATGGCCCGGCTTTGAAATTTTTGTCCACTCTGCGCAGCGGCTCGTTCCAGCAACACCTGCACGGCGCTGGAGGAGGGCAGGCTGACCTGCTCCCAGACCAGGGTTTGGGCAAAGTCCACTTTCTTGAAACCTGCCAGGGCGTGACCTGCTGGGACTACGATCCCCAAGTGGTCGCTCCGGTAGACCGCGGTTTTGAGGCCTTGCAGATCGACCGTGTCCCAGGTTATTCCAAGAGAAGCGTGCCCCTCGCGCACGCCTCGCGCCACTTCGGGGCTGAAGCGCTCTTCCACGTCCACCTTGATGCCGGCGTGCGCCGGCAGGCGCATGAACTCGACAATGTCGTCGGCCAGTGATTCGGTCATCACCGACGCCGTGGCGAGCAGACGGACTTGCCCCCGCACACCGCTGGCGTAGGCAGCCATGGCCTGCTCGGCTCTCTGAGCTTCACCCAACATGGTGCGGGCGTATTCCAGAAAGGTTTCGCCCGCAGGTGTGGGAGACACGCCGTGCCGTTGTCGAACGAACAGCGGTGTTTTGATCTGAGCCTCCAGCGTTGCGATGCGTTTGCTCACCGCAGAGCCCACGAGGTTCTGGCGCTGAGCAGCGTGAACGAAGTTGCGCGTTTCGCAAACGGCCACGAAGAGCCGCAAGGTGGTGAGGTCTAGCTGGAGCTGGGCCATGTGGGAGTCTTGGTGTTCTTGAATGGAATATCTTGATGAAATATTAGCGCTTCAGGAATGAAAAGGGAAAACCTAGACTGCGCGCAGGTCCACAACCTCACAGGACCAGGAGACAAGTACCCATGAACATTTCCCCCACGGTGTTGGTGCGCGAGGTGGGCCTGCGCGACGGCCTGCAGAGCATCCCCCGCGCACGCCTCAACACCGATCAGAAGCTCGAATGGATCCGCGAGGCCTATGAGGCCGGTCAACGCGAGATCGAAGTTGGCTCCTTCGTGCCCGCCAAGTTGTTGCCCCAATTGGCCGATACCGAAGCCTTGGTGGCCTATGCGAGCACCCTGCCGGGCCTGGTCACCTCCGTGCTGGTCCCAAACTTGAAGGGCGCAGAAAGGGCGCTGGCTGCGGGCGTTGACCTGATGGTCATTCCCTTGTCGGCCAGCCATGCCCACAGTCTGGCCAATCTGCGAAAGACGCCGGACGAGGTGGTGGCCGAGGTCGGTCGCATCCGCGCGGTACGCGACGCCGCAGGCGTCAAGACGCTGATTGAAGGGGGTGTTGGTACGGCGTTCGGTTGTTCCATTCAAGGCCACGTCGATGAAGACGAGGTGCTGCGATTGACTCAGGCCTTGCTGGATGCGGGCGCCGATCGCGTGAGCTTGGCCGACACCGTGGGCTATGCCGATCCGCAACAAGTCAAGCGTCTGTTCGAGAAGGTGCTGCGGGCGGTCGGCGATCGACTGTGCTGCGCCCACTTCCACGACACGCGCGGTCTGGGCATGGCCAACGTGTTCGCAAGCTACGAACTGGGCATCCGCCGTTTTGATGCTTGCCTTGCCGGAATCGGTGGCTGCCCGCACGCACCCGGAGCTTCAGGCAACGTGGCCACCGAGGACGTCGTCTACCTGTTCCGCAGCATGGGCGTGGAGACCGGGCAGGACCTGACCCGCCTGCTGGCGCTGCGAGCCAAGGTGGCGCAGTGGCTGGACGGCGAACAGCTGGGCGGTTCCATCGCGCTGGCCGGTCTGCCCAAGATCTTGCGCGAGACGGTGGCGGCATGACGGCCACTGATGCAAAGCCCAAGCGCCTGCCCTTGGAGGGACTGCGCGTGGTCGAGTTCACCCACATGGTCATGGGCCCCACCTGTGGCATGGTCCTGGCCGACATGGGCGCAGAAGTCATCAAGGTCGAGCCCATCGACGGTGACCGCACGCGCCACCTGCTGGGCGCCGGCGCGGGTTTCTTCCCCATGTTCAACCGCAACAAAAAAAGCATTGCCATCGACCTGCACACCGCCGAAGGCGCCGAGGTGGCACGCCGTCTCGCGGCCAGCGCCGACGTGGTGGCCGAGAACTTCAAGCCGGGCACCATGAAGAAGTACGGGCTCGACTACGACGCGCTCTCGCAGGTGAACGCGCGTTGCATCTACGTCAGCCACAAGGGCTTCCTGCCGGGTCCCTACGAGCACCGCACCGCGCTGGACGAGGTGGTGCAGATGATGGGCGGCCTGGCCTACATGACTGGGCGTCCCGGCGACCCGTTGCGCGCTGGCACCAGCGTCAACGACATCATGGGCGGGCTGTTCGGCGCCATCGGCGCCCTGGGTGCGTTGATCCAGCGCGGGATCACCGGTCGGGGCCAAGAGGTGCAGAGCGCGCTGTTCGAGAACAACGTCTTCCTCGTCGGCCAGCACATGCTGCAGTACGCCATCACCGGCCAGCCGGCTGCACCCATGCCCGAACGCATCTCGGCCTGGGCGGTGTACGACGTGTTCACCGTGAAAGACGGCGAGCAGATTTTCCTGGCAGCGGTGAGCGACGCGCAGTGGACTACCTTCTGCGACATCCTGGGTTTCGCCGACCTCAAGGCGGACCCACGCTATGCCAACAACAACGCACGTGTCGAGCTGCGCCCCAGTCTGCTACCCGAGCTGCGCCTCCGGCTGCAGTCCTTCAGTGCCCAGGAGTTGGGTGAGCGCTTCGAGCGGGTTGGTCTGCCCTATGCGCCGATCCGCAGTCCCGAGGAGCTGTTTGACGACGAGCACCTGCTGGCCACAGGCGGACTCGCCGACATCACCCTGCCCGATGGTCCCCGTGCGGGCGAAGTGAGCAAAGCGGCCCTGTTCCCATTTACCTTGGGCGGACAGCGCCTGGGCGTGAGGCTCAACCCGCCGACCCGGGGCGAGCACACCGACGCCATCCTCTCAAGCATCGGTTTTGCATCTGCGGACATCGAGCAATTTCGAAACCTTAAAGCCGTGGCCTGAGCGAGGCACACCCACAACCATCCGGCAAGGAGACAAACATGAACAACACAAAGACAACCACATCCGCATTCCTAATCAACCGTCGCCAGATAGCGATGGCTATGGGGGCCATGTCCATAGGCCTCGGCTGGTCGGGTGCATCCCGAGCCAATGGCCCGGTCAGATTCATACTCCCGGTGAGCGCTGGTTCCGGCGTGGATGCCATTGCCCGTGCTGCCGGCAACCAGTTGGGCGTCGCGTTGGGTGCTCCGGTCGTCATCGAAAACCAGCCGGGCGCCGGTGGCGTGGTTGGAACGCAGGCATTGGTGAAGGCCGCGCCGGACGGCCAGACACTGAGCCTGGTGTCCAACAACCACGTGATCTATCCGGCTGTCATCAAGTCGCTTTCATTCGATCCTATCGCCGACATCACGCCGATCTCAATCGTCGCCACATCGCCACTGGTCATCGTGACACGGCCGGGTTTTCCGGCCAAGAACCTCACGGAGTTCCGCAACCAGCTCAAAGCCAATCCGGGGAAGTTCAACTTCGGCTCCGCAGGCAACGGCACCATCCTGCATCTGGCGGCCGAGCTGTTCAAGGATGTCACGGGGGTGTTCTCCACACACATTCCTTACCGTGGCACGGGTCCGTTGGTCAATGACCTGATGGGGGGCCAGGTGGACTGGGCAGTGATTGCCTTGCCGGCCATCCGGGGCCTGATCGAGAACGGCCGCCTGCAGGCCTTGGCTGTGGGCACGCAGCAGCGCGTGACCGGTTTCCCGCAACTGCCTACGGCGGTGGAGCAGGGCTTCGACAAGTACGTGGTGGAAGGCTGGGTGGCCGCCGTGGGGCCCAAGGGCATGTCCCCTGACTTGGTGGCACGCACACACGCAGCCATCGTCACGGCCTTCAGCACAACCGAGGTCAAGGATTCCATGGCCAAGCAGGGCAACACCATCGTCTTGTCCTCGCCCGAGGCTGCTGCTGCACATTTCAAGTCGGAACTGGTGCGCTATGCCGCGCTGGTAAAGAAGTCCGGCATGGTGGCCCAGTGAGGAGATTGCCGTGACGGTGTACCGCTTGGGCGAGAAGCTGCCCGTACTGGATGCAGAGGTGTGGGTGGCTCCGACCGCTCAAGTGGTTGGCGATGTGCACCTTGAGCCATACAGTAGCGTGTGGTTCGGTGCTGTGGTCCGGGCCGACAACGAACCCATGCACATTGGCGCGGGCAGCAATGTGCAGGACGGCGCTGTGTTGCATTCCGACCCCGGTTTTCCGCTGCACATTGCGGAGAACGTCACCATCGGTCATCAGGCCATGCTGCACGGCTGCACCGTCGGCGCGGGCTCGCTCATCGGGATAGGTGCAGTGGTGCTCAATGGCGCGAGGATCGGCAGGCATTGCCTGGTGGCGGCGGGGGCGCTGGTGACGGAGGGCAAACATTTTCCGGATGGCAGCCTGATCGTGGGCAGCCCGGCGGTGGTCAAACGCGAGCTCAATGCAGAGCAGATCAGCGGGTTGCTGGACAGTGCGCGGCACTACCGGGAAAACGCCCTCCGCTACAAGGAACACCTTGTCGTCACGGTGAGCCCCATCGAAACCTGATCGGGGAGACCTGTTGTTGACGCCGACCAATCCGTGTGGACTGGAGGCTCAAGACTGAACTGAGTCATTCGAGGTCGACGTCTGGGAAGTCAACAGGGTTCATCACCGGCCCTTCAACGACCAGATTGCGAACGACCGCTGCGCCTCCAGGATCGGATACAGCTCAAGCTAACGTGGGTCTTCCCACGAACGGCTGGTAGCCTGCGAGGTGACCTGGAAACGACGACCCTGAGGAGTCGATGGAAGTTAAGACAGGCGGAAGCTGAGCGAATTCGGATCTCGGGGGCAGAAGCTCAGGTCGTGCTGCGTTTGTGCCAGACCGACTGATGAAAGCAAATGCTGGCGTCCCTCGAACGCGCACCTCCGCCCTCGCGACTTAGGTGGTTTGAGTTCAGTTCAACCAAGCTTTGACTCGCTTCGCCAGCGCTTCGGTGCTGATGCCATAGCGATCGTGCAGCGTGGGCAGTGCACCTGCATCCAGGTAGGCGTCGGGCAGGCCAGCCAAGCGGAAGCGCGCGGGCTGCACGCCGTTTTGCAGCAGGGAGCTGGCCACCGCTTCACCCAGGCCACCCACCACTGAGTGGTTCTCGGCCACTACCACCAGGCGCGATTTGCGCAGAACTTCAGCGAGGATGGTCACCTCGTCCAGTGGCTTGATGGTCGGACAGTGCAACACCGCCACACCAATGTTGTCGGCCTTCAAACTCTGCGCGACTTCCAGCGCACGCATGGTCAGGAAGCCACTGGAGATGATGAGTACATCGTCACCGTCAACCAGACGCTTGGCCTTGCCGAGCTCGAACCGGTAGTCGTATTCATCGAGCACCAGCGGCACGTTGCCGCGCAGCAGGCGCATGTAGACCGGGCCGTTGTGCGCGGCCATCTGAGGCACCGCCTGCTCGATGTCGAGTGCGTCGCAGGGATCGATGATGGTCAGGCCGGGGATTCCGCGCATCATGGCCAGGTCTTCGGTCGCCTGGTGGCTGGGGCCGTAGCCGGTGGTCAGGCCGGGCAGCGCGCAGCACATCTTCACGTTGAGGTTTTCCTCCGCGATCACCTGATGGATGAAGTCGTAGGCGCGGCGGGTGCCGAACACAGCGTAGGTGGTCACGAAAGGCATCAGGCCCGCCTTGGCCATGCCGCCGGCCGCGCCCATGAGCAACTGCTCGGCCATGCCCATCTGGAAGTAGCGCTCAGGGTAGGCCTGCGCGAACAGGTGCAGGTCGGTGTACTTGCCCAGGTCGGCGGTCATGCCGACGATCTCGGGCCGGTTCGCGGCCAGCTCGACCAGGGCCTTGCCAAAGGGCGCGGCCTTCACACGCTGTCCTTCGCTCGCGATGGACGCGATCATGGCGGAGGTGGTGAGGCGGGGTTTTTTCTCTGCGACGGTATTCATGCTTCGGCTCCTGCGTTCAAGGATTGGTCAAGGACAGCGAGGGCCTGTTGCCACTCGGGAGGGTCCACGCGGATGAAGTGGTTCTTGTCGCGCGTTTCCAGAAACGGCACGCCCTTGCCCATCAGGGTGTTGAACAGGATCACGCGTGGCTTGGCGTCGGGGAGTTTGCGGGCGGCATCAAAGGCTGCCACTACGGCGGCCATGTCGTTGCCGTCGACGCGCTGCACATGCCAGCCGAAGGCCACCCATTTGTCGGCCAGCGGCTCGAAGCCCAGCACCTTGCTCGACGGCCCGTCGGCCTGCTGGTTGTTGATGTCCACCAGGCAGATCAGATTGCCAAGCTGGTGGTGCGCGGCCGACATGGCGGCTTCCCAGGTCGAGCCTTCGTCGAGCTCACCGTCAGACATGGAGTTGTAGACAAAGGCTGGGTTTTGCTGGTGGCGCAGCCCCAGGGCGAGACCCACGGCGATGGGCAAGCCCTGCCCGAGCGAGCCGCCGGACATTTCCATGCCCGGCGTGTAGGAGGCCATGCCCGACATCGGCAGGCGGCTGTCGTCACTGCCGTAGGTCTCAAGCTCTTCTTCCGGAACGATCTTCGCTTCGATCAGCGCAGCGTAGTGGGCGATGGCGTAGTGACCATGCGAGAGCAGGAAACGGTCGCGGCCTTCCCACTCGGGGTCTTCCGGCTTGAAGTTGAGCGCGTGGCCGTAAGCCACGGCCAACACGTCGGCCCAGCCCAGGGCCTGGCCGATGTAGCCCTGGCCCTGGACCTCGCCCATGCGAAGAGCAAAGCGGCGAATGCGGTGCGCGCACTGCGAGAGTGCAGGCACTTGGTCAATGGATGAAGTCATGAAATTCTCCTGAAAAGAATGAGTGCACTCAGCGCAGGATGGCTGCGGGCACGTAGGACACCAGGGCCAGCACGGCAAAGGCGACGAAGTAGAAGGGGCCGAGTTCACGCACTGTCTGGCCGACCTTGACCTTGGCCAGAGCGCTGGTGATGAAAAGCGTGGTGCCCACCGGGGGCGTGTACAGCCCCACCGCCAGGTTCACGACCATCATGATTCCCAACTGCACCGGGTCCATGCCGATGCTCTGGGCCAGGGGCAAGAAGACCGGGGTGAGCAGCAGGATGGCTGCGGGCAGGTCGATGAACATACCGAGGAACAGCATCATCAGGTTCATGATGAGGATCACGACCCAGTCTTGATCCACGTTCTGCGTCACCCAGTTCGCGACGCCCGAGGGCATCTGGTCGTAGGTGAGCAGCCAGCCAATGGCGGCGGAGGCCATGATCACCAGCAGCACCACGCCCGTGGCAAGGCCGGCGGACACCACCGCGTCGTTCAGGCGTTTGAACGAGAGGTCTCGGTACACGGCGACTGACACGGCGCCGGCATATAGCGTGGACAGCACAGCAACTTCGGTCGGCGTGGCAATGCCGAAGCGCAGGAACAACACGATCAGCACCGGCAGGAGCAAGGCCGGCGACGCATAGAGCAGGTGGGTGCGGAACACGTTCCAGTCGATCGGTGTGAGGTCACGCGGGAAGTTGCGGCGCTTCCCGACCCACCAGCACATGAACATGAAGCCGCCACACATCAGCAGGCCAGGCAGGATGCCGGCGACGAACAGTGCCGCTATGGAGGCATTGGCCGTCAGTGCGAACAGGATCATCGGGATCGACGGCGGAATCAGGATGTCGATGGTCGCGGCCGCGGCCAGCGTGGCGGCCGAGAAGGCCGGTGGATAGCCCAAGCGCTTGTGCCAAGGAATCAGCAGCGAGCCGATGGCCGATGCGTCAGCCACGGCCGAGCCCGAAACGCCGCCAAACAGCGTGGACGAGAGCACGCCCACCTGCGCCGGGCCGCCGTGGAAGCGACCGATCAGCGTCGACAAGACACCCACCAGCGCAGCACCCAGGCGCCCACCCATCATCAGGGAACCGGTGAGCATGAAGAAGGGGATGGCAATCAGCGGGAAGCTCTGTACCTGCGCCACCATCTGCTGCACCAGCAGGTCCAGAGGGACGCGATCGGAGGTGGCAGCGGCAGCCATGGCTGCCACCAGCAAGGCGTGTGCGATGGGCATGGCCAGCACGGCCGCCCCGAGAAAGACCAGAAGAATGAGAGCACTCATGGTGAGTTCCTTTACGTGTGTGGCGGGCGGCTCACCAGTGCGCCGTGGGCACGACGAGCTCTTCGCCAGGGTGGTGCTCCACCGGCGGCGTTTTCCAGGCATTCCAGGCCGACTTCAACGCAAGCAGGCCCAGCATCAGCAGACCCACCATGACGCAGCCGTAGGTAGCGGAACCCGGTACCTGCAAGATGGCTGACTTCTCGTCGTGCACGATCTCAAGCATCTGGTAGGTGGCCCAGGCCAGCGTGGCGTAGAGGGCCGCGACCACCAGCCAGGTTCCAATGGACGCCCAGCGGCGCAGTGCGGTGGGCATGGTGTCCATCAGGAAGCTGGTGGTGATGTGGGCGCCGTGCGCCGCCGCCAGCACCACGCCCGACATGACCAGCCAGGGAAACAGCAGCTCGGGCACCTCGTTGGCCCACTGCAAGCTGCTGCCGGTGGCGTATCGCAGCACGGTGTTGACCACCAGGATCACGAAGATGACAGACGTGCTGATCCACAGAAACAGACGGCACAAGGCAACGACGGCCCGTTCAACGAGGTTCATCGGAATACTCCTTGGCTGCAAGGGCACAGGCCCATGCAGCGGCTACAGGGAAGGACTGGCTGGAATGCGGGTGGCGATCAGCGCGCGGCGGCGATGACCTTCTTGAGGTACGGGCCGATGGGGGTGGCCAGCCACTTGTCGTCCACCGCAGCGGTGGCCTTGGAAAAGGCGCTCTTGTCCACCGTGGTCACCTGCACGCCCTTGGATTTGAGGTCGTCGAGCAGCTTGGCATCGGCGTCGGCCGAGAGCTTGCGCTGCAGCGCGGTGGCCTCGGTGGCGGCCTCGGTCACCGCCTTGCGGTCGGCCTCGGACAGGCGATCCCAGCTGCGCTTGCTCATCAGGAACGGCGTCATCTGGAACATGTGGCTGGTCAGCGCCAGATGCTTCTGCACTTCGTAGAGCTTGCTGGCATGGATGTTGACCAGCGGGTTCTCCTGGCCGTCTACGACGCCTTGCTGCAGCGCCACGTAGAGCTCGGCGAACTTGATCTGCTGTGCCTCAGCACCCAGCGCCTGCATGATGTCCACCAGCACCGCGTCGGGCGGGGTGCGCATCTTCAGGCCCTTCATATCTTCGACTTTGTTGATCGGGCGCTTGCTGTTGGTCATGTGGCGGATGCCGTTGTCCCAGTAGCCCAGCACCACCATGCCTTTGTCAGCCGACTTTTGCGCCAGCTCCTGGCCCAGCGGGCCGTCGAGCAACTGGAAGGCCTGTGCGGGCGTGGAGAACATGAACGGCATGCCGTAGGCTGCGTACTCGGGCACGGCGGATGACACTGCGCCCTGCGAGTTGGCCGACATGTCCAGCGCGCCAGTGCGCACCGCCGTCACCATGGCGGCATCGTCGCCGAGTTGACCCGAAGGGGCCACCTGCACTTCGATGCGCCCAGCCGACTTGGCTTTGAGCACGTCGGCGAACTTGACCGCGGCCTCGTGGCGAGGGTTGCCCGGCGCCGCGCCGTGGCCGAGCGTCAGTTTCGTGGCCTGGGCCTGGGCTGCCAGGGGCAATGCTGCGGCTAGTGCAGCAACAGCGAGCAGGGTGCGGGTGAAGGTCTTGCGTTGCATGGTTTGTCTCCTGTCGGTTTGTGGTGGGAAAAATAAAAGTCAGTGAATCAACATGCCGCCGTTCACGTCGAGCGTGATACCGGTGCAATAGTTGGAGAGGTCGCTGGCCAAGAACACACATGCGCCAGCGATGTCATCGGCGCGCCCCAGGCGGGCGAGCGGGATGGTCTCGGCAATCTCGGCCTTCTTCTCTTCGGTGAGCTTGCCCTTGATGATGTCGGTACCGATCAGGCCGGGGGTGATGCAGTTGACGCGGATGCTTTCGGGACCGAACTCGCGCGCCATGGCGCGGGCCAAACCCAGTACACCGGCCTTGGCAGCGGAGTAGTGTGGCCCGCCCAAGATGCCACCGCCGCGCTGCGCCGACACCGAGGAGATGCAGATGATGGAGCCGCTCTTTTGCGCCTGCATGGTGGGCAGCACGGCCTGCGACATGTAGAGAGTTCCACGCAGGCTCACATCGAGGATGCGGTCGTAGTCGGCGCCGGTGATCTCCAGCGTCTTGACCGGTTGGGTGATGCCGGCGTTGTTCACCAGCGTGTCGATGCGGCCGAAGGCCTTGAGCACCGCGGCGGCTGCGGCTTCACACGAGGCCTTGTCGGTCACGTCGGCCACCAGGCCAATGTGGCCTGAGCCCAGTGAGGCAGCAGCGGCAGCCGGGTCGGCACGTTCGAGATCGAGAATGACAATTTTGGCGCCTTGGGCAGCCATCAGGCGTGCGGTGGCGAAACCGAGGCCATTGACGCCGGCACCGCCGGTGATGATGGCAACCTGGTCTTTGAGCAGCATGTGTCTTGTCTCCTGTGTGTTGAACAAGATCAGGAGACGCGCCGCCCCGGATGGGGCTTTCTATGGCGTGGCACTTGGGGGTGCCTTGCCTCCTGTTCTTGGAGCGGATTTTGAAAGTCGCTCAGGATGATGACAAGCGATTAAATGTCAGCGTAAGATGACAGTTTGTCATTTGACGTCAGGGTTGTCCCCATGCCCGCCTTGCCCCCGATTGCGAACCTGCAAGCCTTTGAGGCCGTGGCGCGCCGCCGCAGCTTTGCACTGGCCGCAACTGAATTGCACCTCACCGCATCGGCAATCAGCCATCAGATATCTCGGCTGGAGGCGCAACTGGATATCCGCCTGTTTGAACGCAGCGCGCACGGTGTGCGTCTGAGCCCGGCGGGCGAGCACTATCTGCTGCATGTGGGCGCTGCGCTCACGGCCATCGCCGCAGCGACCGACGATTTGCGCCAGGGCATTCGCAACAGCCTCTATGTGCATTCGGCACCCAGCATTGCCAGCCTCTGGCTGATTCCGCGACTTCACCACTTCGCACAGGCCTACCCCGACATTTCGCTGAACCTCTCGGCCGCCCACACGCCCAGTGACTTCGCGCTCGGCCAGTCGGACATCGACATCCGCTACGGCACACCGCAGTGGGGCGACCTTGTGGTGGAGCCCTTGTTTGAAGAATCCATCGTGCCCATGGCCAGTCCGGCGTTTATCAAGCAGCACAAGCTCAAAAAAGTCGAGCAATTGCTGGAGGTACCTCTGATTCAGAGCAATGTGAGCGTGGTGCAGTGGTCCGACTGGCTCGGTCGCTTCACGCGTCTACGCGCGCCAGATCGCTTTCCGCTGCGATTTGACCGGGCCCAGATGTCGCTCGACGCAGCGACACAAGGCTTGGGGGTTGCGCTGGAGAGCGCGGTGAATGCGGGCGGCCACTTGGCCGATGGAAGGCTCAAGGCGGTTTTCGGCATGGACCAGGTGATCCGCGTGAAGGCGCACTTCGCCGTCTATCCGGAGCGACACGCAAAACGGCCAGCGGTCGAGGCGTTCCTGTCATGGCTGCATGGCGAAGCAGCGAAGACCTGACGATGCTGCCCTGATCCGCTACTGATTCACTCCGTGCGCATTCATGTACTGGTTGACTACCCCATGGCATTCACTCCGCCCACCAATTTGACGGCAGTGGTTCATACCGCCAGTCCAAGTGATTGGGGAGCGGTCGCTGGCTCGGCGCAGACCGGATTGCGGAGGCACTATGACCGCAACACTCCGTACAACTGCCATTCGGGCCGGTGTCTGTTGCCGTACCCAGCATGCCCTTCTCCGGGGTCAGCCTGAGTACGCCTGTTAGCATCAAACGACGGCAATCGCTGCAAAACGGCTGGCTCCTAATGGAGCCGTAGCATAGCTGTCGGTCGCACCCGCTCCAGGGCACATGAAGGCAGCCTCGCCCGCTAGGGCGGACGAGCTTGCTCCTGACCGTGCGGCGCTGCGGCGCGCCGGGCCTGCCGTGGCAGACTGCTCAGGGGAACGCGGGAATGTCCGGCTCGGTCCCCTCCAGGTGCGCTTCGGGATGCAATGCCTGCAGCCGCTTTTCGATGCTCTCGACACGCCACATGGACACGTCCACCATCAGCAGCACCTGACCACGCTCGATCTGCGCAGCGAAGCGCTGCAGGCGCTTGCTGGGCGTGGAGATGCCGATCATGGAGGAAGTCCAGATGCCAAACAGAGCGCCAAAGATGGCCAGTCCGGGAACAACCAATCCCAGTTGCGCCTCGTCACCCCCGATGGGATAGAACACGGCCACCAGTGCCCCCAGCAGCCCGCCTAGGCCCGCGCCGACGAGCAGGCCAATCTCGGCCGAGCGCACCACGTCAGAGGTTTGCAGCACGTTGGCCGCGTGCAGGCCGCGCATGTCGGTGCCCTCACGGGCGACGAAATGGATGTGGCGCTCCTCGATGTGCGCCAGCAGCAGGTCGTCCATCGTGGCGCGGGCACTTTTCAGGTCGGGCAGAAGCCAATAGATACGTTTGCGCATGATCAACTCCTTTGGGATGGTTTCAATGATTTGCGCTTGTCTTGAGTTCCTCCACCGGCGCGAAGAACTCACTGCGCGACAGGAAGGTGTAGTCGGCCTCCAGCGCACCGATGCCGATCAGCGTGATCAAAAGCAGAGGTGGCACCAAGACGGCGTAGACAAGGGCCAGGCGCTCCCATGCCATGTGCATGAAGACGGCCACAATCAACCCAGCCTTCAGAAGCATGAAGATGATGATGAGCGACCAGCGCAACGGGCCTTGCACCTGCATGTAGTCCACCAAGTAGGAGGCGGCACTCAGCAAGAAGAGCAGACCCCAGATCTTGAAGTAGAGGCCCAGCGGATGCTGCTGGCCCTGTTCGTGCGAGCCTGCCCCGTGCCCTTCGTGCTGACCGTGTTCTGCGTGGTCCATGTCAGGCTCCCTTGGCCTACCAGAGATAGAAGAACGCGAAGATGAAGACCCAGACCAGGTCCACGAAGTGCCAGTACAGGCCCATGATCTCCACGATCTCGTAGTTGCCGTTGCGGCCGGTGAGGAAGCCGGGCCGCTCGTGGTCCAGGTCTCCACGCGCCACCTTGGCGGCGACGATGACCAGGAAGATCACGCCGATGCTCACGTGCGTCCCATGGAAGCCCGTGATCATGAAGAAGGAGGCGCCGAACTGCGCCGCGCCCCAGGGGTTGCCCCAGGGCCGCACGCCCTCGGAGATGAGCTTGTACCACTCGAAGGCCTGCATGCCGACGAAGGTAGCCCCGAGCGCCGCGGTGGCCACCAGCAGCCAGAAGGTCGTCCTGCGGTCGCGCCGGTAGCCGTAGTTGACCGCGAGCGCCATCGTGCCGCTGCTGGAGATCAACACGAAGGTCATGATGGCGATCAGCAGCAGGGGCACGTTCTCGCCGAACATCATGAGCGAGAACACCTCGCTCGGGTTGGGCCAGGGTGTCACCGTTGACATGCGGGCCGACATGTACGCGATCAGGAAGCTGCCGAAGATGAAGCAGTCCGAAAGAAGGAAGATCCACATCATCGGCTTGCCCCAGGGCACGCCCTTGAACGCGCGCTGGTCCGAGGCGACGTCACGCACGGCGCCGCGCCAGCCCTCGCCTGCCACCAACGCTTCGTTCGCCATGGCTCGACTCCGGTCAGAGGGGCGTGGCGGAACAGATCGCCAACCCCAGGTCTTCCGACACCAGCAGTGCGTACAGCAGCACCCACACCGCCAGCAGGTAGTGCCAATAAGTCGCACACAGTTCGCACGCCAGTCGCATGCGCGCGGCGTCCACTCCACGCCCGACCCGCAGCGAGGCCCGCGCCCATGCCACCAACCCGCCCAACACGTGCAGGCCGTGCACCGCCGTGAACAGATAGAAGAAGGCGGTGGCCGCGCTGCTGGTGAGGAGGAAGCCTGCCTCGTGGTACTGCTTCCAAACGTAGAGCTGGCCTGCCAGGAAGGCGAAGGTCAGCAAGCCGCTGGCGGCCAGACCGTGGCGCACGTTGCCGGCGTCGGCCCGGCGCGCGGAGTACACGGTCCATTCCATGGCCAGGCTGGCGCCCGCCAGGAAGACGGTGTTGACCAGCAGGAGGCGCGGCCGCGGAATGGGACTCCAGTCGGTCAGGTCCAGTCGCATGACATAGGCGCTGGCGAACAGCACGAACAGGGAACTGGCCACACCGAGAAAGACCCACAGTGCCACTTTGGCCGTGGGCTTGGTCACCAGCCCCCCGTGCACCTGGGGCACCACCACCTCGGCGTGCCAGGGCTCCTCCAGGGTCTGCCGCATCAGCCACCAGACGATGGCGGCCACCAGCAGCGGGAAGAACATCAGGCCGATGGTCATGGCATCAGGCTCCTGCCGGTGGATCGTTCCTTGCCCACGCTTCGGCCGCCACTTCCGAGGGCGGCACGTTCTGCGGGATGTAGTCGGTCTTCAGGCCCGGAACGCCGTAGTCGTAGGCCCAGCGGTGCACCGTGGGAAGTTCTCGGCCGAAGTTGCCGTGGGCGGGCGGTGTCTCGGGCGTCATCCATTCCAGGCTCGTGGCCTGCCAGGGGTTGCCGCCTGCGGGCTTGCCCTTGAAGTAGCTGTGCGCCAGGTTGTAGAGGAAGACCAGTTGCACCGCACCGACCACGAAGGCCGCCAACGAGATCCAGACATTGAGCATGTGCGCCGAGTCCGGGATGAAGTTGGTGCCGCCGAAGCCGTAGTAGCGCCGAGGGATCCCCATGAAGCCCAGGTAGTGCATGGGATAGAAGATGGCGTAGGTGCCGACGAAGGTGACCCAGAAGTGCAACTTGCCCAGGGTGTCGTCGAGCATGCGCCCTGTGATCTTGGGGTACCAGTGATAGATGGCACCGAACACCACCAACACCGGTGCAATGCCCATCACCATGTGGAAGTGGGCCACGACGAACATGGTGTCCGACAGCGGGAGGTCGACCACCACGTTGCCGAGGAACAGCCCCGTCAGGCCGCCGTTGACGAAGGTGAAGATGAAGGCGATGGCGAACAGCATCGGCACGTTCAGGCGGATATTGCCCCTCCACAGGGTCAGCACCCAGTTGTAGACCTTGATCGCCGTGGGCACCGCGATGATCAGGGTGGTGGTGGCGAAAAAGAAGCCGAAGTACGGGTTCATGCCGCTCACGTACATGTGGTGCGCCCACACGATGAAACTCAGTCCGCCGATGATCAGGATCGCCCACACCATCATGCGGTAGCCGAAGATGCTCTTGCGCGAGTGCACGCTGATCAGGTCCGACACGATGCCGAAGGCCGGCAGCGCCACGATGTAGACCTCCGGGTGGCCGAAGAACCAGAACAGGTGCTGAAACAGCAACGGGCTGCCACCGGTGTGGTCCAGCTGCTGGCCCTTGGAGACCAGCGCCGGCATGAAGAAGCTGGTGCCCAGCGTCTGGTCGAGAAACATCATGATGGCACTCACGAAGAGGGCCGGGAAGGCCAGCAGCGCCATGATCGTGGCCATGAAGATGCCCCACACCGTCAGCGGCATCCGCATCATGGTCATGCCGCGGGTGCGCGCCTGCAGCACGGTCACCACGTAGTTGAGGCCACCCATGGTGAATCCGATGACGAATACGCCCAGCGAGATCAACATCAGCAAGATGCCCCAGTTGGCGCCCGGCGTGCCGTCCAGGATGGCCTGCGGCGGATAGAGCGTCCAGCCGGCGCCGGTGGGTCCGCCCGGCACAAAGAAACTGGCCACCAGGATCAGCACGGCCGCGAGGTAGACCCAGTAGCTGAGCATGTTGAGGTAGGGGAACACCATGTCGCGTGCGCCCACCATCAGCGGGATCAAGTAGTTGCCGAAGCCTCCCAGGAACAGCGCCGTCAAGAGGTAGATCACCATGATCATCCCGTGCATGCTCACCAGCTGCAGGTAGAAAGCCGGATCGATGAACGAGACCTGGCCAGGAAAGCCCAACTGCAATCGCATGAGCCAGGAGAACACCAGCGCCACCAGACCAATGGCCATGGCCGTCAGCCCATACTGGATCGCAATGACCTTGGCGTCTTGGCTCCAGATGTACTTGCCGATGAAAGTTTTCGGGTGATGAAGCTGGACCTCCGCCACTTCCGCCGGCGGTGCGATTTCCGTTTCGTCGTGCGCAACATGAGTACCCATTCAGCCTCCCAAGTGCGGTTTCAACGCGTGTTGATGTAGGCGAGGATGTCGCCGACTGCGGCGTCGTCCTTGAGCATTCCTGAAACCAGTCCCATCTGGCCACCGTAGATGTCCTGCGGGTGCGCACCGCGCACACCGTCACGGAAGTTCTTCAGCTGCGTGGCCATGTACCAGTCGCTCATGCCCTGCAGCCGCGGCGCGTTGGTCGCGGCGATGCCCTGGCCCTCGGCGCCGTGGCAGGCGGCGCAGGTGGCCCAGCGCGCGCGCCCCTTGTCGGCGTTGCCCTTGATGGTGCCCGCCGGCCGGGTGTCGGGCAGCGAGGCGATGTAGGCCACCACGTCGGCGACGGCGCTGCCATCCGCCAGCGTGGCCGCCATGGGTGCCATCACCTTGCCGAAGGTGTCCTTCTCGTGCGTCCCCCGGGCGCCACTCTTGAACAGGTGCAGCTGCCGCTCGAGGTACCACGCGCCTTGCCCCGCGAGCTTGGGCGAGTTGAGTGCCACGTTGCCTTCGCCGTTGACGCCGTGGCAGGCCGCGCAGGCGGCATAGAGGTTCTTGCCGATGGCGGCATTGGCAGCTGGCGTGTCGCGCAACTGTGCATAGGTCGGCTGCTTCTCCAGCCAGGCAGCGTAAGCCGCAGGCTCGTCCACCACCAGGCGGCCACGCATGGCGAAGTGGCCGACGCCACACAGTTCCTCGCACAGCAGGTCGAAGGAACCCTTGCGGGTGGGCGTGAACCAGGCATAGGTGACGAGGCCGGGCACCATGTCCATCTTCACGCGCATTTCGGCAATGGCGAAGTTGTGCAGGACGTCCTTGGAGCGCAGCAGCAGCTTGAGCGGCTTGCCCAGCGGCACCCGCAGTTCCGGGGTGGTCAGCAGGATGTCGTCGCGGCCGGCGACATCGTTGGGATTCATGCCGAAGGGATTGGTGTCTGTCACGTAGCGGGCGTGGGTGGTTCCGAGCTTGTCGTCCTTGCCGGGCAGGCGATAGGACCAGTGCCATTGCTGCGCAACTGCCTCGACCACCTGCGCCTCCCGTGGCACGTTGACGACCTGCGACCACACCACCAAGCCGGGCGCGAGCATGGCGGCGACGCCGACGGCTGTGAGGACGAGCAGCCACCACTCGAGCTTCTTGTTCTCGGGCTGGTATTGGGCGTGGGACCCTGGGCGATGGCGGTAGCGGATCACCGCCCAGGCCATGAAGAGGCTGAGCGCGACAAAGACAAATCCGGTCACCCAGAAGGTGATGGTGATCGTGGTGTCGATGGCCTGCCAGTTGGAAGCGATCGGCGTGAAGTACCAAGGGCTCAGGAAGTGGAAGAGCACCGAGCCCAGCGCCAGGATGACGAGTGCGAGGGCGATCGCCATGCTAGGACTCCGTCGCAGTTCGCTTCAGCCGCCAGTAGAGGAATGCGGCCACACAGCCGAAGACGAGGTGCGCGGCCAGGGTGGCCGTGCCACGCAGACCGGCAAGCCAGGGAAAGAATGCGGTGAGCCCTTCGAAGTTGACCACGTACAACAGCAAGCCGACGCACGCGCCCGTCACCAATGCCGGCAGCAGCTCGGCGTCAAGTCGGAGCTGCGCCAGAATGACCGCTAACACCAGTCCGAAGACGATGCCCAGCACGTAGTGGGTGAGCAGCGCGATGATGACCACGCTGACGCTAAAGCGGTAATCGCCCGTTTGCAGGCTGTCGGTTGCGCCGCTGAAGATCGGCGCAATCATGTGTGAGGTCCGCCAGGGGCCGTCAGGGTTGAATATGGTCGACCAGACCAGGTCCAGGATCATCAACACGGCACCCGCGGCGAAACCGGAGACAGCTGCGGCGACCCAGTCCGTCGCACGCCAGTGCCAGCTGCGCAAACCAAGAAACGTTTCCATGGCGCCCTCCCTCGTGCGAGAGTTGTGCCCATGCTGTCCGGCCTGCGCCGGAACAACGCCGGGAAACTTTGTACACCCGTTGACCCGTCAACGCAAGCAAGTGCGCTCGAGCGCTGGCTCACGGGAAATTGTGCAATGCAGCGCAGTGAAATGGCGACTCATTGGACCTCTGCGACGCGATGCCGGGATGCAATTTCGTCTCGCTCTGCCGCCCGGCGTGTTGATGCAGTTTCCTGTCTTCTCGCAGTCAACGGTGCGCTTGGCGCCGATGGCCTGGAAAGATCAGGCGTCGGGTGCGAAAGCGTTCGATGAAGCGCACTTCATTGCGAGCGCTGAATGCACGGTTTGGCCTGAGTCACGGATGACATCTCCGGTAGGTGCCGGTGACCAGCGGCGGCACTTGGCCAAGTGAGGCTTCTCTGATCGGGAAGCCCGGTGTGCGGGATCGCTGCACATCTGACCCTTTGAGGGACGGCACCAGACTGATACCGGCAATTCACCAATGACCGCTTCTTAGCCGTGCTACGAAGCGACACCACTCTCGCCCTGAGTGTGCGGCGCTCGCCTTGGAGGTTTTAGACTCCTGCTCAGGGTGGTCCATAGCGCCACTAATCCCGGGGAGGGTGAGATGAGCCTTGATCGCATTCAGTTGCTCCGCAACGTTGGTCAGTTCGACTCGGTCAATTCAGGGGCACATCTGCCTCTGGGTCGCCTGGCTCTGGTCTATGCGGAGAACGGTCGGGGAAAGACGACGCTAGCGGCCATCCTTAGATCCGCTGCAAACGGCGATGCAGCGATCATCAACGAACGCCAGCGCTTGGGCTCGCAGCATCCACCGCACATCGTCATTGCTCATTCTGCAGGCGCCCCACTTCAGTTTCAAAACGGAGCCTGGTCCGCGCAGCGGCCTTCGATCGCTGTCTTTGATGATTTCTTCGTGTCCCAGAACGTCTGTGCGGGCGTAGAGATCGAAACGGCACACCGCCAGAATCTGCACGAACTGATCCTTGGGTCGCAGGGGGTCGCGTTGAACGTTGCTTTGCAAGCCCATGTCGCTCGAATCGAGGAGCACAACAGCGCTCTGCACAAGCTAGGAGACGCGATCCCTGCCGCAGCAAGAGGGGCGCTGAACGTCAATGCCTATTGTGCGTTGCACGCGATACCCAACGTCGACCACGCCGTGCAGGAGGCGGAGCGCCAGTTGGCGGCGGCGAGGTCGGCTGATGCCATACGTAAGGCGCCGGAGTTCGCGACAATTGCGCTGCCGACTTTCGACATTGGGGCAATCAACAAGCTATTGACTCGCACGTTGCCCGATTTGGAGGCCGCCGCCGCCGCCAGTGTTCAAGAGCACCTGTCGAAGCTCGGGCGAGATGGTGCGGCTTGGGTCGGCACGGGACTGGGATGTATTTCCGTTGTTTCTGCTGGCCAGGATCATGAGATCTGTCCGTTTTGCGCTCAGGACCTGAGCGGCTCGACCCTCATTCAGCACTATCAAGCTTACTTCAGCGCAGCATATGAAGCGCTTAAGGATGAAGTGTTGGAGACCATTCAGTCACTGACCATCTCTCACGGTGATCGCGCGGTTCTCACCTTCGAACGAGCTGTCCGAGAAGCAGAGCGCAACCGGACTTTTTGGGCCGAATTTCTCGACGTGCCGAAGATTGACCTTGACACTGAGGCGCTCACACAAGCTTGGGCCGCAGCTCGAAACGCGGTCGCTGACGTCCTGGCGACTAAACAGGCCTCGCCGCTTGATGCGATGGAACTTCCCAAAGCTGCTCTCGCAGCAATCGAAACCTATGACACCGCTAAGGCGGCGGTGACCGTCTACTCGGATGCGCTGCGGGATCGAAACATACGTGTGGCGCTCGTAAAAGCGCAAGCAGCTGCAGCCAACATTGCTGAATTAAGCGCGAAATTGAATAGGCTCAAGAGCGCTCAGGCTCGCTACTCCGCTGCCGTTGCGCCGCATTGCGACGCCTACCTCGCGGAGAAGGCACTGAAAGCCCAAACGGAAGATCTCAGAGATCGGGCACGAACGGCGCTTGACCACTACCGTCAACAAATCTTTCCGGCGTATCAGGCGTCGATCAACGGATACCTCGAACGTTTCAACGCTGGCTTCCGGCTTGAATCGGTTTCCTCCGTCAACAACCGGGGCGGCTCCTCCTGTACCTACAACGTACTTATCAACGATCAGGCCGTGCCATTGACTTCTGAGGCAGGACCCTCGTTCCGAAACACCCTTAGCGCCGGAGATCGAAATGCACTGGCCTTGGCCTTCTTCTTCGCCTCGCTCGATCAGGATGCGCAGCTTGCGCAGAAGGTCGTTGTGATTGATGACCCAATGACAAGTCTTGATGAGCATCGTTCTCTGACGACGGTGCAGGAAATGCGCCGGCTGCTCGCTCGCGTGTCTCAGGTCATCGTGCTTTCACATTCAAAGCCGTTTCTTTGTGGCCTATGGGAAGGGGCGGACGTAGCGGATCGCACGGCGATGCGCGTTTCTCGCGATGGCGTGGGGTCGACGCTGTCGGCATGGGACGTGCGACAGGACTGCATTACCGAGCACGACAAGCGTCACGAGATGGTGACACGCTACCTGCAGGTCGCCAATCCAGCGGAAGAGCGCATGGTTGCTATCGCTTTGCGCTTCATTCTGGAAGCCTTCGCCCGGGTAGCCTACCCTGCTGTATTTCAGCCCGGCGCTCTGCTGGGCCCTTTCATTGGCATTTGTGAACAGCGTGCGAACACGCAAGGGCAGATTCTCTGCCAATCTGACATTGACGAGCTGCGAGATCTGCTGGCGTACGCCAACCTCTTTCACCATGACAGCAACCCGGCATGGGCGACACAGGCGATCAATGATCAAGCGCTGATGCAGTTTGCGCGTCGTACGCTGGCCTTCGCGAGAAGGTCGTAGGGATCGACTTCAATGCGTCCGGTTTCGGGTAGTGAGATTGCCGGTACGGGAGGCAGCTTTCGCTGCAGAGTCGACCTCTGGCGACCGGACGACGGCTGCAGACTGGATACGGGCATCTGCGACCAGCGTCGGGCTTTGTATTCCAGCCTTAAGCTGACTCCTTACAAGCGAAAATGCGAAAGAGTTTCGCGTGCGGAGGACTTTCGACGGCTTATTTCCACTCGCCGAGCAGTTACGGGTTTTTTGTTTAGCTCGCTGAACGTTGTACGTATTTTTTGAAGAAGTTACGGCTTTATTCTCAAAAAATACACAGTTGAACCCGAAAAATGAGGTCTGTCGGATCGCCCAGAGGGGAGAGGGTCAAAGAACAATGCGGAAAAACCTGTCGGGCTAACCACCGAAAAGCACGCCGGAAGTTCGCTGA